>FUFK010039629.1_pt1 | contig 280122 bp, 263 predicted proteins | sample 1021851 | NCBI WGS metagenome assembly FUFK01 (sample SAMEA51879418, study PRJEB19060) | metagenome | reverse complement strand
ACATGCGGAGACGTGGGTGAGTGGCTGAAACCAGCTCCCTGCTAAGGAGCCATACCTGGTAACGGGTATCGAGGGTTCGAATCCCTCCGTCTCCGCCACTGGCCTTTCCAGGGCCCTCCAATCATCTCCAGATTCGCGCGGAAAGCTTTACAATTCCGCCGTTTGCGACTCCTATGTGGTCCAGCCCAATTTACCCCTAACCAGACACAGATAGGGGTATTCTGGGGGTAACCAACAGATCAAGATGGGGGTATTGGATGCTGACGGACAAGGCCGTGCGCGCGGCGACAGCGAGGGACAAGGCTTACAAGCTCGCCGACAGCCGCGGATTGCATCTTCATGTATCCACGAGCGGCCACAAAAGCTGGCGCTACAAATACCGCTTCGAAAACAAGGAACGGTTGCTTACCCTGGGGGCATACCCCGCGGTGTCGCTGGCCAATGCTCGCGAGAAACGCGACGAGGCGAAGAAGATCCTCCGGGACGGTCGCGACCCTCGGCATAGCGCGAAGCGCAGTCGGCTGGTTGGCGGGAACGATTCGCCACGCTCGTTCGAGGAGGTGGCCCGCGAATGGCATGCGCTTCAGGTCGGCCGCTGGAAGCCGGTGCACGCCAAGGACGTCATCACGAGCCTCGAGCGCGACATCTTCCCCGATCTGGGCGCCATGCCTCTGGACGAGATCGACAAGCCGTTGCTGCTTTCGGTCCTGCGCAAGGTCGAGAACCGCGGTGCCATCGAGACCGCGCGGCGCCTCAAGCAACGGGTTGCCGCAGTCTATCGCTATGCAAACGCCGAAGGCGCGAAGCTCGAGAACCCCGCTACCGAGATCAACGATGCGCTGAAACCACTGCCTCCGCCAAAGCGCTATCCGGCCTTGCTGTCCGTTGATGCGATAAGAGAACTCATGGGAGATATCGATCGCGCCGGGGCTTCGCCGGTAAACCGTCTCGCAGCACGGATACTCGCACTCACGGCGCAGCGCCCCGGCATGGTGCGTTTCATGGAATGGAATGACATCACCGGTATCGACTGGGCTGATCCAGAGGCCGATGGCAGCGACGCGTTGTGGACGGTTCCTGCGGAGAAGATCAAGCAGGAGCTGGCCCTCCGCAGCGACGAAGCCTTCAGCCATCCGATCCCGCTTTCCAGGCAAGCCGTCGAAGCTCTACGCGCGGTGCGCTGGCTTACGGGGCGATCCGCTTTCGTCTTTCCCGGCGCGCGTTCGGGCCTGAAGCCTATCAGCGAAAACGCCATCGGCTTTCTTTACAACCGAGAGGGCTACAAGGGGCGACATGTGCCGCATGGGTGGCGTTCGAGTTTCTCGACCATCATGAACGAACGGGCGGAGCGGGAACTCGGCAACGATCTGAGGCTTCTCGTGGACCGCATGATCATTGACCTCATGCTCGCTCACAGCCCGATCGGCATGAGCGCCAGCGAACTGCGCTACAATCGCGCTGCCTACATGCCGCGCCGCCGCGAACTCGCTCAGCGATGGTCCGACATGATCATGGAGGACGCGCTTCCTGCGGACGAGATCGTCAATAGTCCGCGCCGTAAGCGCCGTTAGCTTTCGTCTCGCCTGCCGGCTTGTTCCTCGATCCAGGCTTGCACTTCGGAGAGCTTCCAGCGCGCACTGGAGCCGAGCTTGAGCTGCTTGGGGAACTTGCCATCCCTTGCATGTTGTTGGATCCAGGACTCGCTATTCCCGATGAGGTTTTTGACTTCCTTAATCGAAAGCAAGGCGGGCCCGACACCGGGTGGGTCGGCTGGAGCGGTATATTGCGGACCTTGCGCAGGGCTGCCGCCCTGCGCTGTTCCGACCTTTCGCGCTGCGACGGCGCGGGCAGCCCGTAGCCGCGGGTCGACGATCTCTTCGATCTGACGATTGGTCAGCGGTCCAAGGGGCGTTAATGCTGCAAGCCACTCATCGAATTGCGCAGTGTCGACAAAAATACGATGGGTCGGCCGTGCTTCGGTATCAGCCCATTGGGTCAGGTTGAATGCCCCTGTGGCGAACCGGTAGAGCGGATCGTCAAGTTCCCAGAGGACAGCGTCGATACCGACGACCTCGCCTCCGCCTAAAGGGCGCGCGAATGTTGCAAGCCGACCGTTCGCGAACATGCGGGCGAGATGCTCCGCATCGAGCCGCACCAGATCGCGTGCCGCGTCATTCTCGCCCTCATCTTGAGGCGCGGCGAAGATTTCAGGGAGTTCATAAGAAGGAAATCCAGCGCGGCACTGGACCACGTCCGCGAAAGCTGCGGTCAGCGCCTTCCGGCCTTTGGATACCAATGACAGACGGCCTTCATAAGGTGACCAAGGCGGAATGGTAGCGTTCACGATCATAGGCTAGCAGCACCGGAGGTTTCGGCAAAGGGACGGCAGCTTCGCGCTCCAATTTCGGCCATTGCAGACATATCCGCTCCTTCCCCAAGGCGGTCGGAGTAAAGGTGACCCGATAACAAACACGCCGCTTGCCAACGAAAGCAGGCTATCGGCAGTTGCAACAGCTTTCGATTACGATTGCTGTGGTGCCGCGTAAACGTCGCTATGAAGAATCAACTCAATCTCAAGATCTCATGGCCCATTTTGCCTTTCTTCAAAGGAGTAGGGTCTTGAGCGACACAATTGAATGCGAACTGCAAAACACGGCCGATTTCTTCCAGGTCGGCCGTCGGGGGATTAAAGCATGGGCAGAAGACCGCGACAAAGGCGCCTCTATTTTTCTCAGTCAGAACGAGCACGCGCGAATAGCGCTGGTTGCCTCGATCCTCGACGCGTGGCTTGATGAAGGCGATTTGAACAGAGCAATGGCAAGCGGCTTACTGCGGCACGCCTGGGACAGCGAACCATATATCGGCGGTAGCCGAATTGGCTCATATGTAACCAGCGCAATAGCGAGCCTAAAGGATCCTACTTTTTTCAGTGTAGAAGAATTTATCGAAGAATGGGGTGCATTTCTCATGACGGAGACGGAAGAGCGGGAACTCGAAGCGATGGATTTCCCACTCACCGTCTATCGTGGCGGGACAGGCACCATCAGCGAGGTTGCATCTGGCGTCTGTTGGACACTCAAGCGTGAGGTCGCATCATTCTATGCACATGAATGGCCGCTACGCTGGGGCATCACACGACAATCAGCGATTGTGTCTGCAAAGGTTGATGAGAGCGAAGCGTTCGCGTTCCTCAATGCCCGGAACGAGTCCGAGATATTGATTCCCTACCCGAACGACGTCACTGACCTTACACTCGACATGTCGAGCACAGAAGATTTTTCGCCTGCGGTCAAAGATTAGACAAGCGCAATCTCTCGGAAAAATAGCGAAAGCTGCCGTTGTCGAAAGAAAAAGGTAGAGGCAGCCAAGCGCCCTAATCTCGGTCATAAAGCTGGTCGCGCGCGGGTCCTGAAAGCGGTCCATCAATGCTCGAGATGGGAGTGAAAAACGGGCTACAGGGTTACGATCTACTAAAAGATTAGTGTCCGGAAATTGCGAATGGCACCGGCAACTCCTTATCGACCCGAAACTGGTTCAGAATTGCTCCACCCTCGCGTGCTTCGCTGGAGTGCTTCTATTGTGAGCATAACATAGACCCACCCGCATCGGCTGAAACTTATAGTGCAACTGATGGTTGGCGATGAAATCGCCTTCGGACCGGGCAAGGCTGAATTTCTCGACGCCATTCGTGGCGGCTGCTCGATCTCGGCAGCGGCGCGGGAAATGGGTTTTGGTTATCGGCGAGCCTGATGGTCGATATGATGAACCGGCTGTTCGCACATCCGCTCATCGCAATGGCCGCAGGAGCCTGCGTCAATGCCAAGGATCAAATGGTCCTTGCAAAGCTATCAACACCTTCAGGATACGTTCGCCACATCTGTCGCAGATTACCGTGAAGGACTGCTCGGCGGGCTAATCGGCTGTCATTCCGTCACCTAAAGTCACGGTATGCCCAGCCAGTCGGGCAATTTCGTCCTGCTGGTGTGACACGTAGAGGATGGGAATCGCATACGTGTCGCGAATGCGTTCGATTGCTGACAGCATGGCTTCCCGGCGGTCAGCGTCGAGAGAATTCAGTGGCTCGTCCATCAGGAGGAAGTCTGGTCCAGCCAGAAGAGCCCTTCCTATTGCCACGCGACGCGCTTCACCCCCCGACAGAAATGTCGGCTTTCGCTCAAGCACAGAACAGAGTCCGAGAAGATCGACCACCTCCTCAAAGGCGACCCAACGGGCCTCGGGGGTAGTGCGATTGAAACCATAGAGAAGGTTACGTTTCACACTCATGTGCGGGAACAGTCGGTCGTCCTGAAAGATATAACCGCAGCGACGCTGCTCGGGCGGCAGGTCGATCGCGGTTGCCGCATCGAACAGCACGCGACCCACAATCGCAATCCGCCCCCGATCGGGTCGCACGATGCCTGCTATGGCATTAAGCATGGTCGTCTTGCCGATCCCGGACGGCCCGACCAGCGCCGTCACAGACTGATCCGAAAGGAATTCGAGCTGGATATCGGTCGCAAACCGTTTGGCGATACTGATTTCAAACAGCATGAATGCCTCTGCCGCCCCGCCGCACCATCAGTTCCGATGCAATGAGGGCGAGCACCGACAGCAAGGCAGACAGGATTGCGAGCCGGGTGACCATGGCTTCGCCACCCGGGACTTGAAGTGCCGTGTAGATTGCCAGCGGTAGTGTCTGCGTTTCGCCAGGAATGTTCGAGACAAAGGTTATAGTCGCGCCGAACTCACCGATGGACCGGGCGAAGCCCAGAACCGCTCCAGCAAGGATGCCGGGCATGCTCAGCGGCACCGTGATCGAGAGATACGTTTGCAGGCGCGGCGCGCCGAGACTGCGCGCGGCATCTTCGAGCTTGCGGTCCACCGCTTCGATCGACAAGCGTATGGCACGCACCATCAATGGCAACGCCATGACACCAGCGGCAAGCGCTGCGCCGGTCCAGCGGAACATCAGCGTAATGCCGAGTTGAGCTTCGAGCCACCCTCCGATCGGACCGCTACGTCCGAACAGCACCAACAGAAGCCACCCTGTTACGACTGGCGGAATAACAAGCGGAACGTGAACCAGAGCATCGAGCATAATTTTGCCCGGAAACTGAACGCGTGCCAGCAGCCACGCCAACGCAAAGGCGGCGGGCAACGTCACCGCGACAGCCGCAAGACTGACCTGCAGCGACAGCAGCACGATCTCATATTCGGCCGGACTGAGCATCAGTCGGGAGGCGCGCTGAAACCATATTCGGCAAATATGGCTTGTCCTTCGGGCGATATTAGAAACTCCTTAAAGCCCTTGGCCTCCTCGCTCACATTGCTCAGCAGAGCTACCGGATAGGTGATCGGTGGATGGCTCTCCGGTGGAAAGGTGGCGGCAATCCGAACCCGGTTCGATGCGATTGCGTCGGTTGCATAGACGATCCCCAGCGGAGCTTCGCCGCGTTCGACCAGCGCCAGCGCGGCCCGCACGTTCTCCCCTCTGGCTATGCGACCCTCAAACTGCGCCCACAAACCCAGATGTTCGAGCGCTGCCTTGCCATAGCGACCGGCGGGAACGGCTTCGGGCTCGGCCATCGCAATCCTTCCGTCACCCAGTGGCTCCTCAATCGCATCGCCTTCGAGGGTGAGCGAAGCTACCCCATCGACAGGCGCGATCATGACCAGAGCGTTGCCAACAAGATCGGTCCTGCTGCCTGCGCGAACGAACCCTCCCCGTTCCACGCTATTCATCCAGTCCTGATCGGCGGATACGAAAATATCGGCCATTGCCCCGCTCTCGATCTGGCGGGCCAGCGCTGATGTAGCGGCAAAGGAAATAACGGGACGTGCGTGTCCTTTGTCAGCCCAAGCGTCCGCGGCAGCATTCATTGCTTCCTGCATGCTGGCCGCTGCAAGGACCAAAGGGGCGCGATCGTCCCGTTGTTCGCCACAGGCAGTCAGACCAATCATCATCGCCATGATCAGGCCGATCAATCTAATCATCGCAAATTGCCTTTCAAATTCTGCTCTTAGGGGCAGAGCCAAGCCATTGGCCAAATCAATTCAGTTATATACAACCAAATATAGTTGGATCGGCAAGGGTAGGAAGAATGTTGAAGGAACTCGTTGCAATTGGTCTCATGATAGGCGCGGGTCCTTTGCTTTCGAGCCAGCAGACCGAGTGCCCAGCCATCTCGAAATCGCTGCCACCACCGTTCTCAGCGTGGAGCGATAAGCCGACTCCAGCCGAAAATGGCGAGCACCTTTCTCTCGGCGAACCCAAGACTGTCACCCTCGTTCCTGTAGACGAAATCACTTGGCTCCACACGCCGGAGCGGCCTCCATCTCCTGCCTCGTTCGGGGGCACACTCGCCTTCGACATTGAGCGAGCTGGAAAATACAGCGTGGCTGCCGGTGATGGGGCCTGGCTCGACGTCGCGGGTTCTGATGGTCTCGTGAGATCGGCAAGCCACGGTCATGGTCCAACTTGCTCGGGCATCAGAAAGATAGTTGAGTTTCAGCTGGAGGCCGGAAGTTATACGCTTCAAATTTCGAATAGTCGCAACGAGACAGTGCGGCTGCTTGTCGCGAGCAACTAGCTCGCCTTCAGGGAGACAGCGGAAACTCGCGCCCCGCTAGCTTAGTGACTGCTCCCGCCAACTCGGCAGCCAAAACCGGGCAATCGGCCTAACTGCGTTCAATTAGGAGTCGCTTTCACGGATTCTCGCAGCTCCACGTATCGGCGTGCCACATCCATCCAGAGTTGCTTGCCGCCGTGATCTCCATCCGCATCGAAATGTAGGACGCGTTGGGCGATGAACTCCTCGGCGTCTTCGCCATGTTCGCGATCAACCCATAGGGCCATCGCCCATATCTCCTGTTCGCGCGTCACAGCCATGACCACACCCAACGCACGGTCGAGACGAGCATCCAGATTTGAAGCGCAAGCAAGAGGCCGATCTCGATATTCAGAAGGAGCTTCTTGCGGTCCATATTGGCGCGCTTAGCACCACGGCTCGCGGCGACCAGACCATGTTCTGGCAAGACCTTCGGCGACCAGCTGGTTGCCGACGGATCGCCCAGAATGATGCAAGATGGCGATGGTGCGGCCATATCGATCTGTGCCGGTGCGGCTGATGGTGAATGGTCCTGCATTCAAGAGCTCTACCAACCGGTTGCGAGCACGTAGCGCCAAGGTTCGCTCGTAGACGCATTGACCGTTCAACTCCGGCGTGTCGATGTCCGCAATGCGTATCTTCTCGCCCTCGATCCAAACAGTGTCGCCATCGTGGACGCAGTGGTCGCGAGGACCAGGCGCGCAGACGGCAAGAACGGCGGCGATAAGAAGCATGTGATCCTCCTACTCGCGCGAGGATCAGTTTCATACTGTAACCAGATGAATGATGTTGGCGGTCGTCGTCGAAGAGCGTGGACCCAGACCCACAAGCTGCCATCACTTTATGGTCTGCGAGGCAGCCGCCGAGCTTCCGAAGCAAAAGCGGTCTGATTTTATTAAGGAATTCCACTAGGTAATTTTACGGCGGTAATCGCAGAGGGTTTACGACGCTGGCATTGGGCCAAAATACTCCAATGAAACGGACTTCCAAATCAGCTCGCGAAGACATCGAGCGCTTGGCAGAAGACATCGCAGCATGCCTTGTCGAAGCCGACAGGCTCGGTCTCGACAAGGTCGCGATCGATCTCGACCTCGCTTTGCAGAAGGTGAGGAGGTCCCCAGGTTGGTCACACCATTGAGGGGGCTCGGGTGGGGATCGCGGCGCATACCACGCAGGGAATACATGAACTGGTGGTCATGGCGCGTAAGGACCTGGCTCGGCGCCAGACGCGCGCCAATGCTCTGGACCGCGATTACTTCGGCGAACCTGGCTGGAACATGCTACTCCATCTCTACGTCGCCTCGCGCGACGAACGACTGAACATTCTTACAAAGGAAATCATCGCCGCAGCCGACGTGCCCCACACCACGGCATTGCGCTGGTTGGATCATCTGGAAAATGTCGGCGAGGTCAGTCGGTCATCATCGGATGAAGACGGCAGGGTCACCTATATTGCGCTGACGGGTGTCGGACTCTCGCGTGTCGAGCGCGCGCTCTCCGCCATGCTCAAGGCCGAACAGGCCGTGGAAGCTCGTTTTGGGCGTGAACCGGCACAACCCAGGATCACCCAGCTTCATGCAAACTGACTGAATGCGGCCGGCTATACATGCCCGACGGTCGGTGCTGTTTGAGTATTGGGATACTCTAGTTCTACTATGCTGAACGATCCTGACGCAATGCCAAACCAGGGCACGTTTTAATCCATGGATGATCCTCAGCGTCGCAAGCTCAACAATACGATGCTTGGTTGCGTGGTATTACCGGTATTGGGCTATGTGGTCATCTGGCTCATGATCCATCTACTGATGTAACGGTCGCACTTTTGACAGTCAGGCACTTTCTTGACCGGAAGATTTATCGGGCAGACCATTTCTGATCGGTCCGCTCAATCGTTATCGGGCCGCCCCAGCCTTCAACAAGGCCTCGTGCATCTTCCATGGTGCCGTTCGCCCAGCGCGAGATGTCTGTCTTTGCTAAAAGCACAGGCATCCGGTCGTGGACCTCGGCGGCCAGTCCGACAGCATCGGTCATGATCATCGAGTAACACCGACCCCACTCCTCGCTGTCGCGCCAGATGCCGGCACACGCGAACAGTTCTGCATCAGGCACGCTTAGCCACGTCCTGGTCATGGATCCGCGCGGCCCTTCTGCCTCCGCCCAAGCACTGAGCGGGATAACGCACCTGCGTTCTGCAAAGCTGTGTCGCCACATGAACTGATCGAGCTTGTCAGACCTCGCATTGTTGACTGGTTTTGGCTTCAGGGGTTCACCGGTGCGCTTGCTCTTGAGGACCAGTGGGAAGCCCCAGACCATCATTTGAACGGCGTCTTGTGCCACGACCACTCCGGAATAGCCGGGATACACCTCTTCACCGGCATTCGCGCCTTGCGTTTCGTCGGGCTGGTTGAACCAATGGGCAACCTGTGCGGCCGATTTTGTCATGCGATACAGGTTGCACATGCTGAGAAAGCTGCGGTGCCCATTGCAGAATGTCAATTGCGCACCGGCATCATGATCAGCTTGACGCGAGCAACCGACAGTAGGAACATATAGAGAACGTATGATTCTTGAGTCGTGATGCCCCATTGCCCTCGCCCCCGCTTGATCGAAGATCTCCGTCAGAAGATCGCGCAGTTCGACACCCCCACTCGTGCGGGTGGGATATTGCCGTTCGGCATCGACGCGATCGACAGCAAGCTAGCCGATCAAGGCATTGCTTTGAGCGGGCTTCATGAGATTGCACCTTCTGCACAAGCACTCGCCGAAGAAGCTGCCGCGACACTGTTTGCTGCCGGCATCGCGACGCGCGCCTCATCAGGGCCAGTTCTATGGGCACTCACCCGGTTCGACCTTTATGCCCCCGGCCTAGAACAAGTCGGACTACCTCCGGAGCGGTTGCTATTTGCGCAAACACGTGACGAGCGCGAGCTCCTTGCAGTCATGGAAGATGCCTTGCGACATGGGGCATTGGCTGCGGTGGTTGGTGAAGTGCGCCGTGTCGATATGATCGCTTCGCGCAGGCTCCAGCTTGCCGCTGCTGATGGACAAACGCCCGCTCTTTTGCTGCGGCGATGGCGTAAGCGTGATCTATGCCCGCTGGGCGATCCGTCAGCCGCCACCACGCGCTGGCGTGTCGGATGTGCGCCTTCAGCGCCATTGGGTTTGCCCGGTGTCGGTCGGTCTCGTTGGGCAGTCGAACTGGTCCGCCAGCGTAATGGAAATCCATTCTCGCTCATTATGGAGGGATGCGATGCGCAGGGTCGCCTCGCTGTTCCTGCCGCAGTTGCCGATCGAGCGACTGGGCAGGAACGCCACGCCAAAGCTGCCTGAGCGCGCTGCGGAGCCGCCAATCGATGATGACCCGGGGGAGTGTTCAGTCCCGCGTGGTGGCCATTGGCGGCCGGGTGCGCGGTGGGCGCAGCAAGACACCACAGCAACGCATCGCCAACCGCCTCCACGCGAGCTAGGAAGGCGCTCGGAAGCTGCCAACCACCCGTTCAAAAATCAGGCGATGGACGGTTCGGCTCGAGTGGGCACTGTTGGTTCTTCTTCGCCGTCATCGAATATTTCACCGTTGGTCCTGTCTCTGCGGCAAGGACGGGGAGATATTATTTACGCCGCCGACGAAGCGGCGTTGGCTCTCGGCCTTGGTCCAGGAATGGCTATCACGCAGGCACGCGCGCTTTATGCGGACGTCGATATCAGGCCCGCCGATATTGCTGCCGATACGGCTGCATTGCAGCGCCTTGCCATCCATGCTGCGCGTCATTGGACACCCCTTGCAGCAGTTGCTGCACCCGATGGCCTATTTCTCGACCTGACGGGCACGAGCCATCTTTTCGGCGGCGAACCGGCGTTCTGTCGGAGGTTGCGTGCATTTTGTGCGCGACTGGGTCTGTCCGCACGCGTAGCTATTAGTGATACCCCAGGGGCGGCGCATGCTCTGGCGCGCTTTTCGGTAACTACGGAGGCCATCGTTGCGCCGGGACGCGCGATTGATGCTCTCGCACCTCTACCCCTGGCGGCGCTGCGGCTAGAACCACGCGCACTGACCGCGGCCAAGCGGTTTGGGCTTGAATGTATTGGCGATCTGCTCGCCTTGCCGCGTGGACCAATCAGCAAGCGCTTGGGCCGCGCAGCTATAGAACGGCTCGATCAGGCCATCGGGCGCCTGGCCGAACCGCTCGACGGCGTCGTTCCTTTCGAATCGCCCACGGCGGAGCGACGATTGCTTGAACCAATTGGGACCGCCGAAGCCATCGGTCAGGTGATACGCGATCTGATCAATGACCTCGTTGATGTGCTGCGCGAACGCGGGTTAGGTGTTCGGCAAGTTGCCTTAGCACTCCTGCGGGTCGATGGCAGCGAACAGATCGTTACTGTCGGCCTTGCAAAGGCGAGCCGTGATGCCAAACACCTGATCAAGCTTCTGCTGCTGCGCCTCGACCAGATCGATCCCGCCATGGGGATCGAGGCAGGTCGGCTGACCGCGCGGCATACCGAACCGCTGGACGCAGAGAATTATGCCTCGGCGCTCACTGGCGATGCACCCAGCGCAGATGTCGCCGGCCTCGTTGACCGCCTTGCCGGGCGGATCGGCCACGACGCAATATTCAAATCCTCGCTAGTCGAGAGCGATGTTCCCGAACGCGCAGTCACGAGAACCGAACCGCTGGCGCCTGCGACCGGCTGGCCCGCCTGGAAGCGTCCTGCCCGGTTGCTTCCTCGTCCTGAACCGTTGTTCGGCGTCATAGCGCTACTGCCCGATCATCCACCACGCCGGTTTGGCTGGCGAAGCGAAATGCATGACGTGGTCGCAGGTGATGGTCCCGAACGCATTCACGGCGAATGGTGGGTGCGTGAAGGCGAGGTCTGGGCGGTGCGGGATTATTATCGGGTCGAAGACCGAGAAGGACGTCGGTTCTGGCTTTTCCGGCGCGGGGACGGGGTCGAGACCAAGACGGGTGATCGCAGCTGGTGGATGCACGGGGCGTTCGGATGACCTACGTCGAACTTCAGGTGACCAGTCACTTCTCATTCCTGCGTGGAGCCTCTTCGCCCGAAGAGCTATTCGCGGCAGCTGCTCTCATGGGCCACAGCGCGTTGGGTGTAGCGGACCTTGGCACGGTCGCAGGCATCGTTCGGGCCTGGCAGGGACAGAATGCGACCGGTGTCCGGCTGATCGCCGGCACACGTGTCGTGCTTTCCGATGGCAAACAGCTGCTCCTCTATCCGACCGACCGTGAAGCATGGTCCCGCATGACCCGGCTGCTGACCGTGGGCAAGGCGCGCGGCGGCAAGGGACAATGCGTTCTCGAATGGAGCGATGTGATGCTGCATTCCAAGGGTCTGATTGCAATCCTCGTTCCCGACATGCCGGAAGCCAAACTGACCGAGGATCTGGCCGATCTACATCACGTCTTTGGATCGCGCGGGCATCTCGCTCTGACATTGCGGCGCCGTCCGGACGATATGAAGCGGCTACATGATCTGGCCTCGGCAGCATCTGACGCAGGCATCAGATGCGTGGCTACAGGCGATGTGCTCTACCACGCCAGCGAAGCGCGTCTGCTGCAGGATGTGGTGACGGCCATTCGCGAGGGCACCACGGTCGATCGCCTTGGCTTCCGCCGTGAACGACATAACGATCGCAACCTCAAGTCGCCCGCGGAGATGGAGCGCCGCTTCGCCGCCTTTCCTGATGCCATTCTTGCCTCGGCTGACATTGCCGCCGCATGCACCTTCGATTTAGGCGAATTGAGCTACCAATACCCGCAGGAACGTGTGCTCGAGGGCATGAGCGCCCAGGCCGCGCTCGAGCACCTTGCACGAGAGGCTGCCGAGCGAATGTTTCCCGATGGCGTCCCAGAGGCGCATGCGAACCAGATCGCACATGAACTCGCGCTCATCGGCCAACTTTCCTACGCGCCATACTTTCTGACCGTCAACGCGATCGTTGCCGAAGCTCGCCGCCGGGGGATTCTGTGCCAAGGTCGCGGATCGGCCGCCAACAGCTGCGTGTGCTTCGTGCTCGGCATCACCTCGATCGACCCGATCAAGCACGAGCTTTTGTTCGAACGATTTGTCTCTGGTGAAAGGCCGGAGCCACCGGACATCGACGTCGACTTCGAGCACGAACGCCGCGAAGAGATCATCCAGTGGATCTATGAAACCTATGGCCGTGACCATTCTGCGCTAACGGCCGTCGTCACCCGCTTCCGCGCACGCGGCGCCATCCGCGAAGTCGGCAAGGCTTTGGGCCTTCCCGAAGACCTCACCGCATCGCTGTCTGGCCTCGTATGGGGATGGTCCGTCGATGGAGTTGGCGAGAAGCAAGCGAAGGAACTCAACCTCAACCTCGGCGATCGCCGCCTGCGCCTGGCGCTCGATCTCGCCAGCCGGCTGATCGGCACGCCGCGCCATCTCTCGCAGCATCCCGGCGGGTTCGTGCTCACGCACGAGAGGCTCGACGATCTGGTGCCGATCGAGCCTGCAGCGATGGAGAATCGCCAGGTCATCGAATGGGACAAGGACGATATCGATGCGCTGAAGTTCATGAAGGTCGATGTTCTCGGCCTTGGCATGCTCGGCTGCATGAACCGCGCCTTCACCCTGCTCGAACAGAACAAGGGCGTACGCGTCACAATGGCCGATCTGCAGGACGACGATCCGGACGTCTACGCGATGATCCAGAAGGCCGACACGCTCGGCACCTTCCAGATCGAGAGCCGCGCGCAGATGTCGATGCTGCCGCGCATGAAGCCGAAGCAGTTCTACGATCTCGTGATCGAGGTCGCCATCGTGCGCCCCGGCCCGATCCAGGGCGACATGGTCCATCCCTATCTGCGCCGGCGGGAGGGTAAGGAGCGGCCCGAGTATCCCAAGCCCGAACTGCGCGCGGTGCTCGAGAAGACGCTCGGCGTGCCGTTATTCCAGGAACAGGCGATGAAGGTCGCGATCGTGGGCGCGGGGTTCACGCCGGCCGAGGCCGATCAGCTGCGCCGTGCGATGTCGACCTTCAAGCTCACCGGCGGCGTCGGGCATTTCTACGACAAGCTGGTGGGCGGCATGGTCGAGCGCGGCTATCCGCAGGACTTCGCCGAACGCACGTTCAAGCAGATCGAGGGGTTCGGCAGCTACGGCTTTCCTGAAAGCCATGCGGCCTCCTTCGCCAAGATCGCCTACGCCTCGTGCTGGATGAAGCACCACCATCCCGACGTGTTCTGTGCCGCGCTGCTCAATGCGCAGCCGATGGGGTTTTACGCGCCCGCGCAGGTCGTGCAGGATGCGCAGAAGCATGGCGTCGAGGTGCGGCCGGTGTGCATCAACGCCAGCCGTTGGGACTGCACGCTTGAGCAGACAAGCAACGGCTTTCTCGCGGTCAGGCTCGGGTTTAGGCAGGTACGCGGCCTTGCCAATTTACATGGCGCAGCGATCGCGTCGGCACGTGGCGATGCACCCTATGCCTCAATTGACGAGGTCTGGCGCCGCGCTGGGGTGCCGCGCGCTGCCATTGAACGCCTCGCTGAAGCCGACGCCTTCCATTCCTTCGGAAGCGATCGACGAGATGGGTTATGGAAGGTGCGCGGACTGGGCGAAGCCCCCCTTCCCCTGTTTGCCGCCGCCGATGAACGCGAGGGCAAATTCAGCGCAGAAGGCATCGAACCCGCGGTGGCCCTGCAGGCGATGAGCGACGGTCGTGAGGTAGTGGAAGACTATCGCACGACACAGCTTTCGCTGCGCGCTCACCCAGTGTCCTTCCTGCGCGAGGATTTGAGACAATGCGGAATGGTCCGGTGCGGTGATCTTTCTGCGATCAGGGATGGCCGCTCGGTCGAAGTCGCAGGTGTTGTCCTGGTTCGCCAAAAGCCAGGTAGCGCGAAAGGCGTTTTATTCATCACCATCGAGGACGAGACAGGCGTCGCCCAAGGCATCATCTGGCCGGATCGCTTCGAAAAGTTTCGCCGCGTTGTGATGTCCTCTTCCATGGTGGGCCTCAAAGGCCGACTTCAGAAGGAAGGCGAGGTCATTCACGTTATCATCGACCGGATTAACGATCTCACCCCCATGCTTCGCCAGATCGGTGCGATGGATTTCCCGCATCGACCGGGCCGCGGTGACGGCGCGACGCATGCTGGATCACCCGATCGCGGCGATCCCGGATGGGTGCCTCAGGTTGCTGCGCATTACCATCGACCGTTTGCCGATGGTGCCGATCCGGAAGATTTGGTGCGTATTCGCAGTCATGACTTTCACTGATGGCTACCGCCCATCTATCGCGCCATCAACGTGTTATTATCGAACTCGCCACGCGTATCCTGCGTAGCGCTATGGCAAAATCTTCGCACCAGAAGGTCGACACTATCGAGGTGCGTCTGGCGCTTCGATGCCTGTTGCCCCATTGCCGCGAGCGTTGGCCGCTGGAGATGTTTTGGGACGCGGCGGCGACAGATAACGAGATCGGCAGAGCCCAAGGATGCACCGCTGGGTTCAACGGCATCATCAGACAGTTGCGGATGGCAGGACATATCCGTGAATGAATACCTATGATGTCAGCTTTGCGCCCTCAATTCGGTCGCTCGGCGTTGTCGCCGACGATCCCGAAAGCCGCCATTCGATTCGCCAGCGCTCAACTGGTTCGGACCCGACATTGCGCTCACGGCCCAACAGGCGTGGCCACCATTATGTTCGGAGTGCAGCAATCAGGGCGTCCCGAGCCATGGCCACGCGCGGGTGTCGCAGCGATGAGCGTGCCCAGACGAGGTAGTATGCGTTGCGCGGCACCGTGATCGGCGCGGGTATCTCGATCAGCGTGCAGGCAGCGCGTTCGCTGCGGGTGAGATAGCCGGGCAGTACAGTCCAGCCGAGGTCCGCGCACAATGCCGACCGTAGCACCCTCAGATCGGGCGCGGTCAAGGCGGGCTGGCTGGTCAGCTCGATCTGGTTTGCATGGAGCCAGGTTCGCAGCAGAGGCCGGTCGAGATCGTAGGCGAGGTGGGCTGTTTGATTAAGCCCTTCGACCGGCGGCAATTCGGCAATCCGCATGGCCACGGAGGGAGAGGCTACGGCGCGCAGGTGTTCCTCGCCCAGCGCATGGAAGGCCAACCGCGGATCTTCGGGTTGCGAGGCGGTGACAGCCAGGTGCACCTTGTCTTCGAGCAGCAAGGCATAGAGCGCCTCGCGCCCGCCGATATGCAGGCGCAGGTCAAGCCCTGCTTCCAGCAGCGGAGCCAGTCTGGGCGTGATCATTTCGCCCAGCAGGTCCGAGGGCGCGGCGATGTGGACCGTGCCCGAGATGCGGGACGAACGGGCCCGCGCGCTGGCCAGTGCCGATTCCGCCGTGTCGAGGCTGCTTCCGATTGAAGCCGCGAGATCGTCGGCGATCGCTGTCGGTCGGACGCCGCGCGAATGGCGATCAAACAAAGGACGGCCCAATTGCGCCTCGAGCGATGCGATGTGCTGCGACGCAGCCGGTTGGGTGATGCCGATCGCCCGGGCCGCCTCGCTCAGCGAACGACGGCGGTAGACTTCGACGAAGGTGCGCAACTGCAGGAGGGACATTCCGGTTCCATAACCGGATTTATGGCCGTCCGCCATTCCCGCTGGATTTCATGATGCCGTTCCCTGCGTATCTAAGCTACCGAAAGGAACGATCGAAGGCAAAATCGCCGCCAAATGCTGAAAGCTCTCACCGCTTTCTTTGTGGCGGGTGCGGCTGCGCCGGTTGCGTTTGCTCGTGCCCCCGACATCAATGGAAAAGGACAATTGACGATGACCCGCATTCTCATGGTGGGCACCTCCGCCGACCGCATGACTCCCGGCACCGAACCGACGGGTGTCTGGCTCGAGGAACTTACCACCCCGTATTATGCCTTCCGCGATGCGGGCGCCGAGGTGACGCTGGCCTCCATCAAGGGTGGCGCCATCCCCGTCGACCAGCGCAGCGTCAACGCCGACGGCGAGAACGACGCTTCGGTCGAGCGCTATCTGAAGGACGACGCCCTGAAGGCCGAGGTTGCCAGCACCTCTGTATTCACAAGCATCGATCCCGCCGGCTACGACGCGCTGTTCCTGCCCGGCGGCCACGGCACCATGTTCGATTACCCCGGCAGCGACGAACTGGCCCGCCTAGTCGAACGCTTCGACCGCGAAGGCAAGATCGTTGCCGCCGTCTGCCATGGACCGGCAGGGCTGGTCTCGGCGAAGAAGGCCGATGGCACGCCCCTCGTGGCTGGCCGCCGTGTCTCGGGCTTCACTGACAGCGAGGAACGCGCGGTCGGCCTCGATCAGGCGGTGCCGTTCCTGCTCGAAACGCGCCTCAGGGACCTTGGGGGTAAGCACGAGGGCGGCCCCGATTTTGCCCCTTTCGCCCTGCGCGACGGCAATCTTGTGACCGGCCAGAACCCCGCCAGCGCTACCCGCACCGCGGAGCTCGTGATGGAAGCCCTCAAGGACAAGGTCGCCTGATCATGCGCTATCTCCACACCATGCTGCGCGTCGCCGATCCCGACGCGGCGATCCGTTTCTTGACGCTGCTGGGTCTCAAGGAGACCCGGCGCATGGAGAACCAGGCCGGACGTTACACGCTGATCTACCTTGCCGCCGACGAGGATTTCCGCGGCGACGGCGAGCAGGGCGATGCCGAGGTCGAGCTGACGTACAACTGGCCGCCCGAGGACGGCAGCCCTGCCGAGACATACACGGGGGGCCGAAACTTCGGCCACCTCGCCTACGGGGTCGACGACATCTACGAAACGTGCGCGCGGCTGCAGGCGGGCGGTGTGACGATCAATCGCCCCCCGCGTGACGGATACATGGCGTTCGTCCGCTCGCCGGACGGGATCTCGATCGAACTGCTGCAGAAGGGCGAACACAAGGCTCCGGCTGAACCCTGGGCCTCCATGCCCAACACGGGCGAATGGTGATGGTGAAATTGTTCGAACCGATTGAGGTTAGCGGGCTGCGGCTCGCCAATCGCATCGTCATCGCGCCGATGTGCCAGTATTCGGCAGTCGACGGCGCGATGACCGACTGGCACCAGATGCATCTCGGCCAGTTGGCGCTGTCGGGCGCGGGCGCGCTGACGATAGAGGCGACCGCGGTCAGCCCGGAAGGGCGCATCACCTACGGTGACGTCGGCCTGTACGATGACCGTACCGAAGCGGCGATGCGAAGCGTGCTCGAAAGTGTGCGCCGTTGGTCGGACATGCCGCTGATCATCCAGCTGGCCCATGCCGGCCGCAAGGCGAGCAGCGCCAAGCCGTGGCACGGCGGAGCGCAGCTTCCCCCCGATACGGAGAACGGCTGGCAGACCGTGGCACCCAGCGCCATTCCCTTTGCTCCGGAAGACCATCCCCCTGTCGAACTGGACGAGTCAGGGCTTGCCCGCATCCGGGAGGCGTTCGCGGATGCCGCCCGACGCGCCGGCAGGCTCGGCATCGAAGCCGTCCAGATTCACGCCGCGCATGGCTATCTGCTTCACGCGTTTCTTTCGCCGATCTCCAACCGGCGCGGCGACGAATACGGCGGCAGCCTCGACAACCGGATGCGGTTCCCGCTGGAAGTGTTCGATGCCGTGCGCGAAGCGTTTCCGGCCGACCGCCCGGTGACCGTTCGCGTTTCCGGGACCGACTGGGTTGAAGGCGGCTGGACAGCGGAAGAAACCGCAAGGTTTGCGCAGGAACTGGAGCGGCGCGGTTGCGCGGCGATCCACGTTTCCAGCGGCGGGCTCGACCCGCGCCAGCAGATCCCGGTCGGCCCCGGCTATCAGGTACCGCTGGCGCGGACGGTCAAGGACGCGGTCGCCATGCCTGTCGTGGCGGTCGGAATGATCACCGATCCGCACCAGGCGGAGCGCATCCTCGAAGACGGGCATGCCGACGCCATAGCGATAGCCCGCGCTGCGCTGTGGGACCCGCGCTGGCCCTGGCACGCCGCCGCCGCGCTTGGCGCATCGGTAAAGGCGCCCCCGCAATATCTCCGGTCCGAGCCCCACGAAGCGGGCCGCACTCTCAAGGAAATGATCCCATGAAAATCTCCGTCAAACTGCTTTTTGCCGCTGGCGCTGCCCTCTCGCTTGCCGCCTGCTCGACGACCCGCGATGGTGCATCCGCGCCCCAGATCGAACAGGTCGCGACCTTCGATGGAGCGATGCCGACTGGCGTAACAGTCGCACCCAACGGGCGCATCTTCGTCAACTTTCCGCAATGGGGCGATAACGCGCCATTCACGGTTGCCGAGCTGGTCGACGGCAAGGCGGTGCCCTATCCCGACGCCGTGACCAATCGGCCCGATCCGGCCGACCCGGCGGGGCATTTCATCTCGGTGCAGAGCGTGGTGGCAGACGGCGCCAATCGCCTGTGGGTGCTCGACACGGCGGCGCCCAAATTCTCTCAACCACAGGCCGGCGGTGCAAAGCTGGTGGCAATCGACCTCGCGACCGACCGGGTGGTGAAGACGATCGTCCTGCCGCCCAGCGTGGTGCTGCCCACGACCTACCTCAACGACGTGCGCTTCGATCTGCGTCAGGGCGTCGAGGGCGTCGCCTACATCACCGACAGCAGCAACGAGGGGATCGGCGGCATCATCGTCGTCGATATCGCCAGCGGACGTGCGATCCGGCGCCTGTCGAACCATGCGACGACCAACCCCGAGCCCGGCTTCACCCCGGTTGTCGACGGCGCGGTGCTCATGAACCGTCCCGCCGATGGACCCGCGACGCCGGTAACAATCGCGAGCGACGCAATCGGGCTTAGCGCCGACGGCAGCCTGCTGTATTACGGTCCACTGTCGGGCCGCACGCTGCACGCGGTCCCCACGGCCATGCTGCGTGACCCCGCGGTGTCCGAGGAGGAACTGGCCCGCGCGGTACGCAGCCTGGGGCGCAAAGGCGCCTCGGACGGGATTGCCGAAGACGACCGGGGCCGCGTGTTCGCCGGCGATTACGAGAACAACGCGATCCGCGTGCTCGACCAGGGCCGTTGGACGACGGTAGTCAGCGACCCCCGCATCAGCTGGCCCGACACACTGTCGATCGGCACCGACGGCTATCTCTACTTCACTGCCAACCAGCTCCACCGCCAGCCCGGCTTTCACGGCGGACGGGATTTACGCCGCAAGCCTTACGAGCTGCTCCGCATCCGGGTGGGCGCCGGGCCCGTCCTCTTGCGCTCACAGTGATCCCATCAGACCGGGCAGGCTCGCGCGGGGCCGCGATCCGGCAAAAAATCAACAACTGACTTGAAGGAATACAATCATGACCAAGGGTATCGAAGGCAAGGTCGTTCTCATTACCGGCGGCAGCAGCGGCATCGGCGCGGAAACTGCGCGTCTTCTCGCGGAACGCGGCGCCAAGGTGGCCATCGCCGCGCGGCGCAAGGACAGGCTCGACGAGGTCGTCGCGGGCATCGCCGCAAACGGTGGCACGGCACGTAGCTACGCGCTGGACGTGACCGACAAATCGGCGGTCCAGTCCGTCGTCGCCGCAATCATCGCCGACTTCGGCCGCCTCGACGTACTGATCAACAACGCCGGGCTGATGCCGATCCGTCCGATGGCCGAGGTCAACACCGACGAGTGGGACCAGATGATCGACGTCAATCTGAAGGGTACGCTCTACGGCATCGCCGCGGCTCTTCCCGGTTTTCTCGAGCAGGGCAGCGGTCACATCATCAACCTGAGCTCGGTTGCGGGTATCAAGGTCTTCGCACCGGGCGGCACGGTCTACTCCGGCACCAAGTTTGCCGTCAGCGCGATCAGCGAAGGCTTGCGCCACGAGGTGGGGGAAAAAGTCCGGGTCACGTCAATCGAGCCTGGAGCTGTCGAAAGCGATTTGAAGTTCACGACATCAGGCACGGCTGCCGAAACGGTGCTCGACTTCTACAAGCAGGCCATCCCGACGGCATCGGTGGCGCGTGCTATCGCGTTCGCTGTCGAACAACCTGATGACGTCGACGTCAACGCGATCGTCATCCGGCCGACCGCACAGGAGTTCTGATTTCGACGAGGAGGCGGGGCCGGGTGTGCTCCGCCTCTTAGGGAACGTGCCGGCCCGCTCGTCCGTTAGTTTGCCGAACAATATCTGTCCGTTTCACTTGAGGAGTCACTTATGCCCAAACTTGCCCTGTATGTACCGCTGAAGGCCAAGCCCGGAAAAGAGCGCGATGTCGCCGATTTCCTGACCTCGGCATTGCCGCTCGTTCAAGCTGAGCCGGGCACTCAGACCTGGTACGCGATCGAGGAAGGTCCCGGTGCGTACGCGATCTTCGATACGTTCGAGACAGAGGAGGATCGCCAGGCCCATCTCGACGGCAAGGTTGCCGCCGCACTGATGGAAAAGGCAGACGAACTGTTTTCCGAACCGCCGCAGATTCACAAGTTCACCCTGCTGGCCGCGAAATAGCGGAGCGGTCGGCACCCTAGCACGTCGCGCTCGCCCGCGGGGGGGGACCCGCGCGCGGCGGCGTGCACTGAACAGCTTTCCCCGAACTGGCCAAGGAGACACGCCATGCGCACCATCCAGACACTCGACCTGAACGACACGCGGACGATCATCGATGCGGGGATCGCGGAGGCCGAGCGGATCGGCAGCCCGTCGAACATCGCGGTGGTGGACGCGGGCGGCTGCCTCCTGGCGTTCGCGCGGATGGATGATGCGTGGCGCGGCAGCGTCGACATCGCGATAAGCAAGGCGTGGACGGCGCGCGCGTTCGACGTCGAGACCAAGGCGCTGGCGAAGCTCGCCCAGCCGGGCGCCGACTTCTACGGCATCCATGCCTCCAACGATGGCAAGGTGATGATCTTCGCCGGGGGCGTGCCGATCAAGGAGGGCGAGACGGTGATCGGCGCGGTGGGCGTGTCGGGCGGCACCGGCAAGCAGGATCAGGCCGTGGCCGAGGCGGCGGCGCAGGCTTTCGCGCACGGCTGAGCCTTGGAGCGCGGCGGCACCGGCTCAGTCGACGGCGGCGGGCTCGGGCGCCTTCAAGCATTTCGACAAGCACGATGCTGGTTGGACGAAGGTCGTGCTCAAGCCGGGCACCTGACCTTAATCTTGGACAGAATAGGAGATAAATTATGACTTTAGAAGGCAAATCGGTCGCCATTCTGATCGCACCCCGCGGGACGGAAGAACCAGAATTCTCGAAGCCCAAGCAAGCTGTCGAGGACGCTGGTGGCGAAGTGACCGTGGTCAGTTTTGAATCGGGCAAGGCTCGCACAGTCAATGGCGATCTCGACGAGGGCGGCAGCTATACTATCGACAAGACGTTTTCCGATGTCAAAGCCGACGATTTCGACGGACTTGTCGTGCCCGGAGGGACCGTCGGTGCTGACAAGCTGCGCGGCAGCGACGAGGCAATCGGTTTCATCCGGGCTTTCTTCGATCAGAAAAAACCTGTCGCGGCTATATGCCATGCACCCTGGACATTGATCGAGGCGGACGTGCTCAAGGGTCGCACCTTGACGTCCTACCCGACGCTGAAGGTCGATATTGAGAACGCCGGCGGTACATGGACCGATGAGGAAGTCGTGGTCGACAACGGCCTTGTTACCAGCCGCGATCCCGATGATTTGCCCGCCTTCTGTGCCAAACTCGTCGAGGAAATCGCAGCAGGGAATTAAGACGGGGCGTTTCGACGAACCACGTGAGGGCCATCTCCATGGATAAGGTCTGCACAAAGCAAGCGTGGCGGATGGCCAGCGATTGGCCGTCCGCCACGCCGCGTATCACACGAACATGGCCCACCTCATGGGCACTCGAACCCTGAGCCGCGTCGATCCGCGGTGACACCTCGCCGGCTCTCGCATCCAGAATCGACCCATTCCAGCGTGGGTTTGAGGTGCACCTGATCGACGTGCCATCGACCAGATTTACGACCTACAGCGCCGCCTTGAGATAGCGGGCGGTGAGACTGCCTTCCGCTTCCGCAACGACGTCAGGGACGCCGCTGGCAACGATACGGCCCCCATCTTCCCCGGCCCCCGGTCCCAGGTCGATGATCCAGTCCACCTGTGTGATGGCGCGCATGTCATGTTCGACGACCACGACGGTATTGCCGGCGTCTACGAGGCCCTGCAGGTGTTGCATCAGTCGGTCGCTGTCGGAGGGATGAAGCCCCGAAGTTGGCTCGTCGAGGATGTAGATGGTGTTGCCGCGTTGAGCGCGTTGCAGTTCAGTCGCCAGCTTGATGCGCTGCGCCTCCCCCCCAGACAGCTCGGTCGCCGGCTGACCGAGCCTCAGATAGCCAAGACCGATCTCCCGCAACACATCGAGGGAGCGCATCACAGATGCCTCGCCAGCGAAGAAATCGCACGCATCGTCGACCGTCAGTTCGAGCACCTGGGCGATATTGCGCCCGTTCCATTCGACTTCGAGCGTTTGCGGGTTGTAGCGAGAGCCATGACAGGTCGAGCACGGGGCAAAAACGCTCGGCAGGAACAGCAGCTCCACCATGACGTATCCCTCGCCCTCGCACACAGGGCAGCGGCCTTGCGGGACGTTGAACGAGAACCTTCCCGGGCTGTAATGCCGCCGGCGGGCGAGCGGCGTATCAGCGAAGATCCGTCGCACATGGTCGAACAGGCCGCTGTAGGTGGCTAGGTTCGAGCGCGGCGTGCGGCCGATCGGTTTCTGATCGACCCGCACCAGCCTGCGAACATGCTCCATGCCTGCGACAATGCGTCCGTCAGTGTCGTTCTGCGCAACATCGAGCAGCGGATCGATATCCTCCTCCTCGGCCACGGGTGAGCCGCCGAGGTGTTCCATGACGAGCTCGGGCAGCGCCTGACTGACAAGACTGGATTTGCCCGATCCCGAAACGCCGGTGACAGCGGTGAAGCAGCCGATGGGAAACTCCACGTCGAGACCATGGAGATTGTTCCGCCTGATCCCTTCCAGGCGTAGCCATGCCTTGGGATCGCGCGGTATGCGCTCACTGCGTAGCGGCTCTGCGAACAGGTAGCGGCGGGTGATCGAAGTCTCGACGTCGGCAAGCCCCTCTATCGGCCCGCTGTAGAGGACTTCACCGCCCTTTTCCCCGGCTCCAGGCCCGACATCGACGAGCCATTCCGCGCGGCGGATCACGTCGAGATCATGTTCGACGACGAACAGGGAGTTGCCCGCCGCCTTGAGACGCTCGAGGATGGTGAGCAAGGCTTCACCATCTGCCGGGTGCAACCCTGCCGAAGGCTCGTCAAGCACATAGACCACGCCGAAAAGCTGTGACGACAATTGCGTGGCAAGCCGCAAGCGCTGCAGCTCTCCGGAGGAGAGCGTCGGCGTGCTGCGGTCGAGCGAAATGTAGCCAAGGCCAAGATCGATCAGCGGATCCAGCCGCTCGATCAATTCGCAGGCAAGGCGTTGGGCGGCGATCCGCTTCTCGTCGGAGAGATTGGGCGTGCGGCGTACGTCGGGCGCGCTCTTGTGCGCAGAGCCGCCCGCGGCAACCCGTTGTTCGACCGCTGCATCGCGGGCCGCTTTTTCTAGAACATGGCCCTTTGAGGGGGCGGAGACCGCCCCATACCCGCCATGCGCGACGGGCATCAGCAAGTCCTTCAGCTTGAGCACCGTCAGGTCGCCGAACTCGGCAATGTCGAGGCCGGCGAATTTGACCGACAGGGCTTCGCGCTTCAGGCGCTTGCCGTCACAGGTCGGGCAATCGCGGCCGATGATATATTGCGAGACGCGCTTCTTCATCAGCGCGCTTTTCGTGTTGGCGAAGGTTTCCAGCACATAGCGGCGCGCGCCGGTGAAGGTGCCCTGGTAGCTCGGTTCCATGCCGCGCTTGAGCGCCGTCCGGGTTTGTTCGGGCGTCAGGCCCGCATAGACCGGCACCGTCGGCGCCTCTTCAGTGAAGAGGATCCAGTCGCGATCCTTTTTCGGCAGGTCGCGCCACGGCGTATCGACGTCATAGCCGAGCGCAACGAGGATATCGCGCAGGTTCTGGCCATGCCAAGCGGTCGGCCAGGCGGCAATCGCCCGGTCGCGAATGGTGAGGTTGTCGTCAGGAACCATCGTTTCTTCGGTCGCGTCATAGACGCGCCCGATGCCGTGACAGGTCGGGCAGGCGCCGGCGACCGTGTTGGGGGAGAAATCCTCCGCAAAGAGCATCGGCTGATGGCGCGGATATTCGCCGACGCGCGAATAGAGCATCCGCACCAGGCTGGAGAGCGTCGTCACGCTGCCGACCGAGGATCGCGCGTTGGCCGAGCCGCGCTGCTGCTGCAACGCGACCGCAGGCGGCAAACCGTCAATCGCGTCGACTTCCGGAACCCCGGCCTGGTCGATCAGCCGACGGGCATAGGGCGCAACCGATTCCAGGTAACGCCGCTGGGCTTCGGCATAGAGGGTGCCGAACGCGAGCGATGACTTGCCCGAGCCCGATATGCCGGTGAACACCACGAAGGCGTCGCGCGGTACATCGATGTCTATATTCTTGAGGTTATTCTGGCGCGCTCCGCGAACCTGCACGCAGGCGGGCGGCCCCGCATGCCCATGATCGGTGGCCGGCGTCGTCGCGTTAATGTCCTTGCTCTTCAATTCTGTCTTCCTGCCTTATACGCCCGTGCGGCCCGTGGTTCATCACAGTCGGGTAGCAGATGAATGCACTTCCGACGTAATACATCCAACGCCCAGACTGGCCCGATGTTCGGCACGTTTGAAATATTTCTCCAGCAACAGACAAAGATTACGACAAAACCATTTTTCCCGTTGGGTCGCGCGACGAGACCACACACACTCCGCTGGTAAGCGCCTTGGCCAGGCGGCCCTGGTCCGTGCCACTATCGGCATGTAACGACCGCACTTCGGCGCTTGTTACCCCATCGCGACGCGTTGCCCATTTGCCAGAGCGCGCGTCATCATGGCCTGGGTCGGGCCATGATGACGGCCGAATTGTCAATCCGGGCGCATCGCGCCGCTTCGTAACGATGGGTCAGTAGTGAATGACCGAGCGGATCGACTTGCCTTTGTGCATCAGTTCGAAGGCCTCGTTGATCTCCTCCAAACCCATCGTGTGGGTTACGAACGGGGCCAGATCGATATCGCCTCTCATCGCGTCCTCGACCATGCCGGGGAGCTCTGTCCGTCCCTTGACGCCACCGAAAGCGGACCCCTTCCATACGCGGCCCGTGACGAGCTGGAATGGGCGGGTGGAGATTTCCTCGCCCGCGCCGGCAACGCCAATCACGATCGACTGACCCCAGCCACGGTGCGCTGATTCAAGCGCGGCGCGCATGACGTGGACGTTGCCGATGCACTCGAAGGTATGATCGATGCCCCAGCCCGTCATCTCGATCAGCACTTGCTGGATGGGCTTGTCATGGTCATTGGGGTTGATGCACTCGGTCGCACCGAACTGGCGTGCCAGCTCGAACTTGGAGGGATTGGTGTCGATGGCGATGATGCGACCCGCCTTCGCCTGGCGCGCACCCTGAATCGCCGCGAGGCCGATGCCGCCGAGGCCGAACACGGCGACCGAGTCTCCGGGCTGGACCTTGGCGGTATTGTGGACTGCGCCGATGCCGGTCGTGACGCCGCAGCCGAGCAGGCAGACGTGTTCGGGGTTTGCCTCGGGATTGATCTTGGCGAGCGAGACTTCGGCGACGACAGTATATTCACTGAAGGTGGAACAGCCCATGTAATGATAGAGAGGCTGACCATTGTATGAAAAGCGGGTGGTCCCATCGGGCATCAAGCCCTTGCCCTGCGTTTCGCGGACAGCGACGCACAGGTTGGTCTTGCCCGACAGGCAGAAGTCGCACTTGCCGCACTCGGCGGTGTAGAGCGGAATCACGTGATCGCCCGGCACGACGCTGGTGACGCCTTCACCGACCTCGACAACGATGCCCGCGCCCTCGTGGCCCAGAACCACCGGGAAAACACCCTCCGGATCACTCCCCTCCAGCGTGTACGCGTCGGTGTGGCACACACCGGTGTGCGTCACCCGTATGAGGACTTCGCCTTTCCGGGGCGGGGCGACATCGATCTCGACGATTTCGAGTGGCTTGCCCGCCTCGAAGGCTACAGCGGCGCGAGATTTCATGTTGGGATACCCTCGTTGAGTTAAACTGGTTGCTGGTGCCAGGCCGTTGCGTCAGCGCAAATTCGTCGACATTCTCATACTGGCATGGGCGCCGATCGTCCGATCCTCTGTCGGTGAAGGGGCGGCGATCGCTTACTCTCCCCGGTATGCCGGTCAGACCGTAACGACGACCTTGCCGATCTGATCGTTCGATTCGAGGAAGCGGTGAGCGTCCTGGATGGCGTCGAGCGGGAAAGTGCGCGCGATCAGCGGCTTGAGCGCGCCCGATTCCAGACCCGTCACGATGAACGTCTTGGCGCGATCGAGGGCGGCATCGTCTGAGACGATCTCGCTGTAGAGATACCCTTTGAGCGTGAGGCTCTTGCCCAGCACGGAGAACAACGGGAACGGCGTCGGTTCGCCGCTGAGCGCGCCATATTGGAGCAGGATGCCGCCGCGTGCCATGCTCTCGGTCAGCGGCTCGAACGACGGGCCTCCGACCGGATCGAGCACCACGCGCGCACCCTGACCATCGGTCATCTCCATCACCCTTGCTACCAGATCCTCTTCCCCGGTCGCGACGACATGATGTGCACCGGCATCGATCAGGGCCTGGCGCTTGGCGCCGGTACGCGTCGTCGCGATTACCGTCGCGCCGACCATCCGCGCAATCTGGAAGGCGGCAAGGCCGACGCTGCTGGAGGCAGCAGTGACGATGACGAAATCGCCCTCGCCGAGTTTCGCTTGCTCCACCAGCGCACCCCAGGCGGTGACATACTGCATCCACACGGCCGCCGCTTCCTCGAACGACAGCGCCGCCGGATGCTTGACGACGAGGCGGGCGGGCACGTTGGCGACCTCGCCATAGGTGCCCCAGCGCGCGATATCGAGCGGGGGGATGACGCTGACGGCTTCGCCTTCCGCAAACCCGGTCACGTCCGCGCCGACCGCAGCGACAGTGCCGGCAGCCTCATAGCCAAGGCGGCTCGGGAACTCGGCTTCCTGAAGGTAGGCATGGTTGCGGAACATCACCTCGGCGCGGTTTATGCCTATCGCCTTTACCGCGATCTGCACTTCGTCGGCCGCGGGCGCAGAGACTGCCACATCTTCAATCCTGAGGACGCTGGCGTCGCCATATTCGTGGATACGGACGATGCGGCTCATTGGACACTCCTTGATTATTGAATGATCGTTCTGTAAGAGAACGGACCACCAGTTTCAAGATATTATTTATCGATCGTTCCATATCGTGCACCAGAGATGACAGAGACGAAAGCCCGTCGCCGCGCAGGTCGCCCTCGTGTGTTCGACACTGACGCTGCGCTCGACAAGGCGGTTCGTCTGTTCTGGCAGCGCGGCTACGAAGCGACATCGATGGCAGATCTGGTGGCGGAGACTGGCGTCGCCGCCGCCAGTCTCTATGCAGCGTTTGACAACAAGGCGGGGCTGTTTGCGGCGGTGATCGAGCGCTACGCCGCAACGTTCAGCGTCCACCTCTATGCACCGATCAACGATCCTGCGCTGTCCACCTACGAGGCCGTCAAAGGCCTGCTGGAACGAGCGGCGTCATCATTCTCAGAACCTGGAACGCCGGCCGGCTGCTTCATGTATTCGGCAGCGGCAGCCGTTTCGCCGGCGTCCGCCGCCATCGAATGCCTGCTGCGCGACAAGCGTATCGCGGCGGAGGCCCTCCTGATCGAGCGTCTGCAACGCGGCGCCACGCAGGGCGAGCTTGCGGCCAATGCCGATCCGGCGGTGCTAGGCAAATTCATCAATACGGTCATGGAAGGCATGTCCGTTCAGGCGCGCGACGGCGCTACGATCAACGAACTGCTCTCCATCGCCAAAATGGCACTCGATCGATGGCCGGCCGCGATATGATCGCTACATTGTGGCCATCTGCCAATCGCGCCTCCGGCGACCGAACAGTCGAACTCATCTCATAGGACGAAAGCACATGAAACACGTGACATTGCCCGGCGGGGAAGTGGTTCCTTCGATGGGTCAAGGCACCTGGAAGATGGGCGAACGTCCCGAGCGCCGATCCGATGAGATCGCCGCGCTACGCGCCGGTGTCGAACTGGGCATGACGCTCATCGATACCGCCGAAATGTACGGCGACGGTGCGGCGGAAACGCTGATATCCGAGGCGCTGGGCAGCGTTCGCGACCAGTTGTTCCTCGTCAGCAAGGCATATCCGCAGAACGCATCGCGCTCCCGCCTTGCCGGTGCGTGCGAGGCGAGCCTGAAGCGGCTCGGCACCGACCGGCTGGACCTCTACCTGCTCCATTGGCGGGGATCGGTGCCGCTCGCTGAGACTGTGGAGGCATTGGAGGCGCTCAAATCGGCAGGAAAGATCCGACACTGGGGTGTCAGCAATCTCGATACCGACGATATGGAAGAGCTTGTCGCTGCGGGCGGGCATGGCTGCGTGACCGACCAGATCCTCTACAATCTGGTCCGGCGAGGCCCCGAATTGGACCTGCTGCCGTGGCTCGCCGAGCATAACATACCGGTTATGGCGTATAGTCCAGTCGAGCAGGGACGACTTTCTACCCACCCCCCTCTCGACAAAATTGCAGCCGAGGTTGGCGCAACCCCTGTGCAGGTCGCACTTTCGTGGACGTTGCGGCAAGATGGTCTCATCGCCATCCCGAAAGCGAGTTCAGTCGCCCATGTGCGGGAGAACCGCGCGGCCGCCGATATCGTTCTTTCCGACGCTCAGCTTGCGACACTCGACGCGGCATTCCCCAGGCCACGCGACCGCCGTCCACTCGAGATGCTTTAGCGTCAGATGACGATATTGTCGCTCGAAGGAACAGAGCGCAAACCGGATCGGCGGTAGAAGCAGAATTTAACCTTGTTGAGCCTGCCACTGGCGCGTGAAGTATCACTTCGCAAGCCTTCGCGCAGCAAGGTGAACCACTAGGAGTCTTCTTATGGATCGGATGCCCGCACTCTTTATCGGCCACGGAAGCCCGATGAACACGCTCGAGAGCAATGGCTACACCTCGGCCTGGCGGGCATTCGGGCGTGAGTTGCCCCGCCCCAAGGCGATCCTCGTGGTTTCTGCACATTGGTACTTCGGTGCCACGGCAGTCACGGCCATGGCGCGCCCTCGCACAATCCACGATTTCTACGGTTTCCCACAGGAGCTGTTCGACTTTGAATATCCGGCCAAGGGCGATCCGGACCTCGCGAAAGAGATCGTTGAGCTGGTGAAGCCCGAGTGGGTGGGTCTCGACCAGGATCAGTGGGGTCTCGATCACGGAACGTGGTCGGTGCTCGCGCATCTCTACCCTGAGGCCGACATCCCGGTGGTGCAGCTCTCGATCAACGCGCTCAAGCCGCTGAGCTATCATCTTGAACTTGGCGCAAGACTGGCAGCCTTGCAGGACCGCGACGTCCTGGTGGTCGCTAGCGGAAATGTCGTTCACAACCTCCGAGCCGTGCGCTGGAACCAGCCCGATTTTGCGTTCGACTGGGCAGAGCGTTTCGACGAAGCAGCGGTTCGCCAACTGGCAGAAAACCCGGGCGATCTGCTGCGCCTTGTGGAGCATCCCGATTATGCCGCCGCGGTTCCCACGCCCGACCATTTCGTTCCGCTGCTTTATCTTGCCGGAATGGCGGTTGCCCGCAACGAAACCCTTGATCCGCTGGTGCGCGGCTATTCGATGGGTTCAGTGTCCATGACCTGTTACGGTCTTGGCACTGAAGGTTTGGCATGCTCCGAAAAAACGGGCGCGGCCAACTTGCCGAGTGATGTGCCGGCCGACCAGACGAATACATGATCCCTCGGCACACGGCGGACAGGCATGATGAAGTCAGGACGGAAGATGCGAAACGTCGGAGTTCGTCTTGATCCTTGAACACAGGAACATGTCGGAAACCTGGCTCTGCCCTCTCGGCTCGCGAAGTCGCGCCTAATGATTTTGCCTTCCTAAAGGACGTGTTCGACCGAACTGACGAGGATCATGCCGCGGATTTTCTCGACCATCAGCTGTGGGCGCTGCGCACCCGCTGAGGACCTTCGCACGGAATTTGCCTGCCGCCAATGCGTCGATCACGCCGCCCAGCGCACAGGGAGCGAATATGTCCGCCTTGGCCGAGAGGATGCCGGCGGCACTAACGACGGTGGCGCCGGTTGCGTTAGCCACGCGCGCTGCCGCGGCGGCGTTAACATCGGACACCAGCAATTGCGCCCCTGCCTGGTGCAGCATCTGCACGAGTGCGACGCCAACGTGACCGACGCCTTGAATGGCGATCGTGCAGTCGGACAGTGGACGATGCAGCCTTCGGTGGGCGGCAAGCTCCATCGAAAGAAAGACCCCCCCCCGCGCGGTCCATGGCGATGGATCGCCGCCGACGCCGGCAACCCGGCGACCTGGGCCGTATGTGTTCGCACCAGCGCCATGTCTTGGGGGTCGTACCGACGTCCTCTGCCGTGACGTACTGCCCATTCGCCGCCGCTGCCTGGTACCCGTTTCATCCTTTTACGATGTCGAAGGACCAAAGGACGCTAAAGACCGTATCTGGTTCGACCACCCCGATGGCAACGAGCTCGTATGCGCCGGTATCTAGCGCGACAGCGACGAATGGGGCGTAGCTATTCGATGACCATGACCGACGCTTCTAAAAAGGCCTCGCGCTTCCACAACCAAAAGCTGCTCATCCTCATGCCCGCCGATCGCTAGCTCGATCACAACCGCACCGACGTCGTGGCGGCCCGCCGACCTTATTGAGGCGAGCTCACGATCGATCGGACGTCCGATTCCTTGCTTGAAGGTTAGCTCATTCAGTCTCAGATAACCGGTACCTGAATCATAGCTCCTCCGGCTTCATCACGCACTTGATGCAGCCGTCGTGCTTGTCGCGGAAAGTCTTGTAGAAATCCGGCCCGTCCTTCAGGTCGCCGCGGTGAGTGATGATTTCCGACAGGTCGATCTCGCCCGCCTCCACCCGCTTCAGCAGTGGCGCGAGGTAGCGCTGCATGTGTGTCTGTCCCGATTTCATGGTGAGCCCTTTGTTCATGAAGGGCCCGATCGGGAACGTCACCTTATCGGCATAGACGCCGGGGACGGAAAGCGTCCCGCCCTTGCGCACCGACATGACCATTTCCTGCAGCGCAAACGGCTGGTCTGACATGCCGGTGGTGTGCAGCTCGACCTTGTCCTTGATATCGCCCAGCACGCCGTGCCCGTGGGCCTCCGCGCCGACCGCGTCGATGCCTGCATCCGGTCCCCGGCCACCAGTCATCTCGTCTAGCGCCTCCTTGACGTCGGTCTGGCTGTAATCGATGGTTTCAGCCTTGCCGTAGCTCGCGGCGAGTTCAAGCCGTTCAGGCACCCGGTCGATCACGATGACCCGTTCCGCTCCCATCATCCACGCACTGCGCACTGCGAACTGGCCGACCGGTCCTGCTCCCCACACCGCAACCGTTTTGCCCTTTTCATCGCCGATGGCGTTTTCCGCCGCCATCCAGCCAGTCGGAAAGATGTCGGACAAGAACAGCACCTTGTCGTCCGGCAGGTCGTTTTCCAGCTTGATCGGACCGACATCGGCGTGGGGCACCCTGACATATTCTGCCTGACCGCCGGAATAGCCACCGGTCAGATGCGAATAGCCGAAAAGTCCGGCAGGAGCATGGCCCATGGCCGCGCGCGCGTTTTCCGCCGTGCGATTCGTCGTATCGCACAGAGAATACATTTCGCGCTGGCAGAACCAGCATTCGCCGCAGGATATGGTGAAGGGCACCACCACCCGGTCGCCAACCTTCAACCGTTTGACATCCGCTCCGACCTCGACGACTTCGCCCATGAATTCGTGGCCCAGGATATCGCCCTGTTGCATCTTGGGAACGACACCATCCATCAGATGCAGGTCGGAGCCGCAGATCGCGGTCGAACTGACCTTGAGAATGCAGTCCCGGGGATCCTCGATGCGAGGATCGTCGACCGTTTCGCAGCGGATATCGTTCGTTCCGTTCCAGACTAATGCGCGCATATTGGGACCCCTTGTCGATGATTTCGGTTATTCCTTCAAATCTTTCAAACCCCAGAAGTTCCTAGTCTGGCAGATGTTAGACGGCCATTGGGTTGGGATCGACCGAGGCGTTTTTTACGCTTTGCTCGATGCCATCGATCGAGTTGCCGAAATGGGACTGACAGCACCATTACAATTGACTGTCCCCTCAACCTGCAATGACACCAGTAGTTTGTCATCGCTTGCAAGTGCTTATGCCGGTGCTAGGCTTCTTCAATGGTAGCGTGCTTGACACACCTCGCGGCATCGGAAGCGATGACTGAAGGGCGGAAATTTAGATTATCCGGCGAATGTCTATGCTCTACGATGCTGCTGCCAGGACCGAAGATCCTCTTCCGACCCAAAAAAGATGGCGTCACCGCGGAGGCGAGCTCTGCTGTGCGCTTTTTCGAATACTAACCAGCTTACCGGAGCATCATCCAAATTCCGAGCGATCCGTGGCATCGAGAATGACGCGGATCGCTTAATCTGGCCGATCCCACATAGGGAAGTGTCCGCTGCGCTCGAACCAGTGCATTGTCGCTTCCGGGTAGGCAGCCTTCGCGCGGCTGGCCTGCTGTGGCAGACACGGGCGATCCTTGCGACCTTGGCCGATGACCACCCGGATCGACCGGGTCGCAGGGCCTTTCTGCATCGGGCCAGTGGCAAGGTCCTTCACCAACGAGTCGAACGTAGGCGTATCGGCAAACGACTGCAGTTCATTCAAGACGAAACCGGGATCGGGCGCGCAGGGTCTTGCGGAAAGCTGCAGCATGAATCCAGTCCGGCCGGTGACATTTCGCGTGAGGGCGGGAAGCGCCGGTCGCAAAGCCCGTACCAGTGCAATCGATGCCGTTATGGTGGTCCGGAAGAACGTCCGCTCCCACCCTTGCCAGAAGCCGCCCGGGTCCAGGGCGACGACTGAGCCGGCGCGACCGCGCCGCGCCATCTCGAGCACAAGCCCGGCGCCCAGGGAGATGTCGACCATGTCGATCCCTGTAAGGTTCTCTTTGACGAGCCAATCGTTCAGGCTCCGCGCCAGCCCTTCGAACGTACCGCTGTCGTCCTATGCGGGAGCCTGCCCGCGGCCAGGCAGTTCCAGGATAATCACCTCCCTCGCTTGGGCGAGGGCAGGCGAGATCGTATGCCAGGACCGACGGCTTCCCCGCCAAGCCGTGGATGAGCAGGTTCGAGCAGCAGAACGCAACTCGTGGGGCTCCGGTCGAACTTCGTCGATATCTGATATTCAGGCCCGCTAAGAAGGACAAGAACTCCGTCCAGACCGAGCGCCGTCAGATCGCTCAGGCCCTACGCACAGCGCGAATTCCCTTCGGTCTAGGATATGAACCGGAAAGCGAGCGCTTCATCGTGACCATTCCCGATGGATTTGACGAGCAATTGGTCCGGAACGCGCTACCGTCCGCCCTCGCTGCGAACGTGGAAATTAAAACCGGTGCGACTTCCGTGGATTCCGCGACGCTCTACGGCGGCTGGTTCTACGAGAAGAGCAACAGCGGCACACACTGCACGGCCGGCTGGCCGATCCGAGACAGCGCTGGCAAAGAAGCTATCCTGACAGCAGGACATTGCCGGACGCCAAGCAATACGATGAATTTCTACTATCAGAACGCGGTCCTGTCCGAGGTGTCGGCATACGCCAACAGCAACAACGGTTGGCAGACCCTGGATTATGCGATGTATCGCCTGGGAACCCATGCGACCGCTCCCTACATCAACATCGAGAACGGAAGGACAGTGGAAGGGGAGTACGTTTCCGTGCCTGGCTACGCCACGAATTATTACCTGATTGACTATCCCAAGGAACCCGTGCGGGGACAGTTCATCTGCAAGATGGGTGTGAACACCGGTCTCACTTGTGGGCGGATCACCGAGCTCAACTACACCGATAGCGAATACAGCAACCTAGTCAGGATGAGCGAATCTGCTCAGCGCTACATCGGCTTGAGAGGCGACAGTGGAGGTCCGGTGTTCGCATTCCGTACATCGGATAACGCGGCCGTCCATCCTATTGGACTTGCGGTGAAGGCATCCGTCATTGAAACATATCGCGGGACCGAGAAGATCTCGGAGCGCCCATGTCGAAACACCTCCACCGTTGGGGCGAACAACACGACATGCCATGTTCTCTTCATGCGTCTTTCGACGATACGTGGCTACTCGCCTTACACGATCAACACCATCTCGGGATTCCGTGCGCCGTGAACGTTCGATCGCTCATGCTGGCAACGTTCGCGGTCTTGGCTGCGACGGGTTGCTCGAATTCGAGCTTCGAACTGAGGGATGACGGCGTCATTGTGTTCGATGGCAAAACTTCATCCTTGCGGAACATGGACGAGAGCACGGGAGTCTTCGTTCGTGAAGGTGGATGTGTTCTATTCGAGACGTCCGACGGGAGGCGGGTCGCTCCAGTTTTGTTCGAAGGTATCAGGTTCGGCGATCAGGACCTACCCGAAGAGGGACTTTTGGTATTAGGTCGGGAGTACCGGGTGCAGGCCTTGACTAGCGGCAGTCCATTACTCGAAGATGATAGCGCCGACCAACTCGCCGCGGAATGCGGCGCACCGTTGGCTTTTGCCGGCGCCGTATCCCCGATCGAAGATGGTTTCGACCCGAAATTACCCCCGACCCCGAAGGCGTTCCCATAGACCGGAACTGATGCGAAGTTGATTGCGTGCCTTGGAGGCCGGGGCGCGCAGAGCGGCCTCGTGGGTTCGTTCATGCCTTGGAGCGGCGATCACTGGGCTGACTGTTCTGCTCTGCTCGATGAGGATCCCAATTGCGGACCGTCTGCATGCGGCCCAAAATCCTCCTCTTTCAGCGTTCCCTGCTTGGCCAATGACGGCCGAGGAGATGAACCATGGGATACTCTCGATTTGACCCCGCCATACGAGCTCGCGCCGCCTGGAACGCTGGCAAGAACGTCGGCACCAAGCGACCGCTGACACAGAAGCAGATTTGGGCAATCCGCTTTCACCTAGATCGCGAAGGGCGACTACGGGACAGGGCGCTCTTCGACCTCGCAATCGACAGCAAGCTGCGTGGCTGCGATCTGGTGAAGATCAAAATTGGTGACGTGGTAGCCGGCTCGGACGTTCGGAACCGTGCGATTGCCATCCAGCAGAAGACCAACCGTCCCGTCCAGTTCGAACTGACAGCGGATGTTCGTGGAACTCTGATTGCCTGGCTGGAGCGACGTGGCGGTTCGGCTCATGATTATCTTTTCCCTAGCCGCGTTGATCACCATGGGCACATGAGCACGCGCCAGTATGCCCGCTTAGTCGACGAGTGGGTGACAGCCATTGGCTTGCGCAAGGCTGAGTACGGCACGCACTCCTTGCGGCGGACCAAGGCTGCGATGATCTACCGGGCCACTGGCAACGTCCGGGCAATTCAGATCCTGCTCGGCCACACCAAGATCGAGAACACGGTTCGATATCTCGGCGTCGATGTCGAAGACGCCCTGCTGCTGGCAGAGCGGACGGAGATTTGATCAGAGGCGGTCGACCGCCCGCTGGTGGCCGACCGCTTTCGGGGATGACATAGCGCCGCACTCCTTGGCCGATTTTGGGGTGGGAAGCGGACATTCGAATTAATTATCCGAGCCGAGCTTTCACCAACCTAAGGCCAGCGACCGCGAGAGCGCCAAGAGCAGAACCTGCAAGGCTGAAACCGAAGACGAACTCAGTAAAGCGAACTGATCCGGAACCTGCTGCGAGTGAGACTAAGCACGGAAGCAAGGCGACGGCAGCCACTAACTTCCAGCGTGTTGAAGTCAGAAATCCATGAGCAAGAAAACTTGCCACGAAGGCGGCGGCGCATGACCCGAACAAAAACAGTCCTACGCCCACGAAAACCTCACTGCGGCTCTGACATCAATGGCTATCGCCATTACCTACGGCAATTTGGAGTGTCCGCAATGGGGTCGTTTGCGGAACGTCGGCTTTCGCTGTCGCGGCACCCGCGAGCGGACTGACCGCTTACGGCCCATTTTAAGCCGTATATATGATACCTCCAAGGATCATATTCTGATCTGCGGCTGAGACCAATGCTCGGTGGTTTTGAGCTTGATGTATCTGGTGCTGGGCGTGTTAAATGAAATCTTTTTTCGACTTCAGAGTGGCATTCTCCGGCAGTCCAAGGTCATTTTCCAGGCGCCGAGCAGACCTTTGAGCACGAATTCTGTCTTGTCTTCGTAAGTGAAGCGCTGACGGGCTGGCGGCTAATGTCCTAAATGACCAGCGCGGCAGGCCCTTTAGGCGTTGAGCAACATGCGCTTCAACGTGGGACCGTCGTCATTGTTATGAAACTCAAATCCTCGTCGAGTGAAAATCTCAAGCTCCTGCCGCAGGCTCTGACCGTGAACACAAGTTAGCGGAGATCATGTCGCTCATCGCACTTTTCCCATAAATTAGGATTATCAGGCTTGTAGCTAGGAAAGCGGTCGAGACGATTGCCATCGCGCTACCGAGCTGCCCCTCCATAATGTCGCTGAGCATTCCGATGATTAGTGGCGCCAACCCCATCCCCACCAAGTTTACGACCAACAGGTAGATTCCCATCATCCGGCCGCGCATTTCACCTGGCACCATCAATTGGATTGTCGTCGCCTGAAGACTACCAAACATCGACATCGTAAAGATACCCAAACCGATGAACACCATCGACCAGGTTACGTCGGCGATGAGGTATGCCAAGGCGAATGACGGCAATTGCAGCAGGATTGAGATCACTATGACACGCACCGGCGCGTCATAGCTGCCATTGCGCAGTAAGCTATCCGATAGACGCCCACCGAGGAGCACTCCGGATAGGCCGAGGATTGCGACCATCGTTCCGATTCGCAGCCCAATTTCCGATGGGGCAAGACCAAAATCGCGGGCGTAGAATGCAGGAGCCCACAGCAACGGTATATAGCTGGCGGCTGCACAGGCCGAATATCCCGCAAACAGGGCGAGGAATGCGCGGCGATTGCCGCTCATGAAGGTGAAAACTTCGCCAATTGACAGTTTGTCGGCGCGATTCCCCAGACGCGGTGCTTCGCGGATCGTCAGCATGATCAATGCTGCGAATGGAACGCCGAGCAGTCCGACCGAAAAGAGCGCCAGCCGCCAGCCGGACATCAATCCGATCAAGGGCATGTTTATGCTGGTGGCATTTGCCCATGAGATTAGCAGCCCTCCCCCGGCCATCGCCAGACCGCCGCCAAGCGTGACGCCCAGAGAATATATGGCCACCGCGATTCCCAAGCGTTGCGGTCGGAACCGATCGGCAATCGTAGAGATAGCGGCAGGCGAAAGGGCTGCCTCGCCAATTCCGACCGCTGTTCGAGCAAGCAGCAATTGCACATACCCGACCGCCAGACCGGATAATGATGTTGCCAAGCTCCAACTAACAACGCCCACGAGAATGAGCTTTCGGCGATCATACCTGTCCGCCATCATACCGAAAGGTATTCCCATCACGGAATAAAGCAGCACGAAACTGAACCCGACGAGCAGGCCGACTTGCGTGTCGGAGAGCAGGAATTCGTCTTTAATCGGTTCGATCATCAGGCTGATCAGCACGCGATCCACGAAGGACAGCATGTAAAGCAGCATGAATACGGCCACGACATAAAAGCCATAGCGTTCACTTGGGTAGAGGCTGCCCTGTTCTGTCATCCGCTCTCTCAGATGGCTCCTGCGTCCGACAATTTTTCGAGTTCCGCGGACGAAAGACCCAGCAAGTCGCCATAGATCTCTGCATTGTCGATGCCCGGCAAGCGCGGGGCCGGGCGACGTATCGACGAGGGATTGTCGGAAAGTTTGGGGACCGGTGCCTGCATCTTGACCGAGCCAAATTCAGGATGCGGAATTTCCACGATCGCCTGCCGCGCTCGGAAGTGGGGGTCCGCGAGCATGTCGTCCGGTCGATAAACCCTGCCCGCCGGTACGCTGTGCTCCACCATCAGCGCTTCGAGTTGCTCGATGGTCATCGAGCGGGTCCAATTCGCAATCAGTTCGTCAAGCCGAGCTTGGTTTTGGCCGCGAGCAACATGTGTTGCGTATAGCGGGTCTTGCCCCAGTTCGGGATTTCCCATCGCCTTTGCCAATCGCGCGAAAATCGCATCGCCATTCGCGCCGATCATGAACTCGCCATCACTGCAGGGATAGACATTCGATGGTGCAATGCCGGGAAGTGTCGAACCCGACCTTTCACGAACCAGCCCCATCACGTCATATTCCGGAACGAGACTCTCCATGACCTGCAAGACGCTTTCATAGAGCGCAGCATCGATCACCTGACCTTGGCCGCTGGCTTCGCGGGCGTGGAGCGCGGCCAGAGCACCCATGCAACCGTAAGTCGCGCAAAGGGTATCACCGATTGATACGCCCATGCGGCTCGGTGCTCGGTCCGGATCACCGACAATGGCGCGCCAACCTCCCATTGCCTCGCCAATGCCGCCGAATCCGGCCCGGTTCGAATAGGGTCCGGTCTGGCCATAGCCACTCATTCGCACGATGATCAGCCTAGGATTGATCGCCTGAAGCGTGGCGGGATCCATGCCCCACTTTTCCATCGTTCCCGGCTTGAAATTCTCGATCATGATGTCGGCGCTGGCGATCAGCTTGCGGGCGATTTCTTGCCCCTCCTCAACGCGCAGATTGGCCGTTACCGAACGCTTGTTGCGGCCGATGACCTCCCACCAAACCTTGTGTTCACCATTGCCCCACTGCCGCATCGGATCACCTGCGCCCGGCGGCTCGACTTTGATGACTTCGGCGCCCATGTCTCCCAGCAACTGGCCGCAGAATGGTCCGGCGATCAGCTGGCCGAATTCGACAACGCGAATACCGTTGAGCGCGCCGTTATTCTCGTCGGTCATGCCGCTCCTCCAGCAGGAAATTCGCCCGCCTTGCCGACCATTGACGGCAGCTTCTTTCCCATCACTCCTGCGAGCCAGCTGGAGGATTCAATGGCCATTGCCAGATTGAGGCCGGTCGCAACGCCAGAGCGCTCGAGCATGTAGAGCGCATCTTCGGTTGCGACATTGCCCGCTGCGCCGGGCGCAAATGGGCAGCCACCCAATCCGCCGAGCGAGGCATCGACCGTTTTCGCGCCCGCCTCGACCGCGGCCCAGATATTGGCGATGCCGGTATTGCGGGTGTCGTGACAGTGGATCCGAACCGGAATCGGATCGATGGCCCCGCGCACTTTGTGGACTAGGGATGAAACCTGCGCCGGGACCGCCACGCCGATAGTATCGGCCAAGGCAATCTCCAGCGGTCCAGCTTCGGCCAGCTCGCTTGCCATTGCGACGACCCTGGCTGGATCGATCTCGCCTTCGAACGGACAACCGAAGGCCACAGCGATGGTAACTTGGGCCGTCCTCCCACTGATCTGCGCCATTGAGACGATTCGTTTGGCGACTGTGACCGATTCTGCGCTGCTTTGTCCCTGATTCCGGATGCCAAAGCTATCGCTGGCGATGGCAACAGCTCCCAGCTGGTCGACACCGCAGGCAAGCGCCCGGTCTGCTCCCCGTTCATTGAGGACCAGCCCGATCCGGGTCACCCCGTCGACCACGCCCAGGGCGTCCACGACAGCCTCTGCGTCGGCCATCTGCGGCACGCGCTTCGGGTTGACGAAACTGGCAACCTCGATCCGCCGTACACCGTAATTGATGGCGCGTCGGATCAGTTCGACCTTGTCGGCGGTCGGAATCAGCGCCTTTTCGTTCTGCAATCCGTCGCGCGGGCCGACCTCGACGATTTCCACGGACCTGCTCACTCTGCGTTCTTCCATGTAAGGAAGGGCGGATAGGTCGGCTGATCGACCTCGATCTTCGCAAGGGTGGTCAGGATGAGATGCCGAACCAGCATGTCATCCAATTTTCCCGAACCGTATCGGATGTCTTCGGACAGACGCCGGTTCCGCTCGGCCAGATCGCCGTCGCTGCCAATCAGGGTGTCAAGTCGATCAAATTCCTGCGCCTGGCTCCGCGGCGCCAGGTCGTATTCACGCTGGGCAATGCCAAGCGCGTTGGCGGCGACCTTTTGCGCAAACCCCAAGGCAATCCCCGTGCCGAGCGCATTCTTCACCTCTGCAATAAGCAGATCGGCCGATGGATTATCCTGCATTGCGGGCCTCCGACCAGATGGGATTGTCAGGTGCTAGCATGCGCATCAGATCAAATTCGGTTTCAGAAGCGCGACGCGCGATGATCGCGCCTTCAATCGTTCGCGCTCCGTCAATGAAGGCCTTGGCAACACCTGCGCACATTACCCCCCAGTTCATCGTCTGAAAGATTTCCCAAGCATGAAGTTCTGCCCGGTCGATGCTGGCATTGCTGGCTGTTTCATATCCGAGGATCAAATCCTCTCGCTGGCCGAACCCGCCGACGGGCAATTCGGGCCGCTGGAATCGCCAGCTTGGCACACAGAGCCACGCCAGGTCATAGGCTCGCGGACCGATGTGACAGAGTTCCCAGTCGAGCACGGCACGAATTCCGTCCGGTCCGACGATCAGATTGCCGTTCCTGAAATCGCCGTGGAGCAGCACGCGCTCGCCTTCATCCGGCAAGTTGTTACGCAACCAGCGAAGCGCAAGATCGAATACCGGGCGATCCTGCAACGTATTATGGTAGCGCGATTCCAGAGCGGCAAGCGCCTCGCCCGAGCCTTGCGACTTGAGGGCCAGTTTTTCATATCCGGATAGTGAGTGGAGGCGGCCGAGTATTTCCCCGCAGTGGCGCGCCATGCCCTTGCGCGCTTCCGCAAGCTCAGGGACTTTCAGAACCCGGACACCAACCGTTTCGCCTTCGATCCGGTCCATTGCATAGCCATCGCCTCCCTCGGACCCTTCGGGCATTTCGAAGGCAACGCCGGGCACAGGGACATCGGCCGTCGCGGCAAGTTTCACGATGGCCGCTTCCATCGCAACATTATCGAGGCCTTGTGTGGCGAACCGTCGGCCAGGTGGCTGGCGGCGCAGCACGAGCGGGAGTCGTGGGCCATCGGACAAAACGAGATCGAAGGCCCAGGTTTCCTTGCTCGCGCCACCCGAAAGTCGCTTGAGATCTTCGATCCCCTTGGCATCGAACCCAGCACTGTGGGCCGCATCCAGGATTGCCTGCGCTAGCTGCTCGTTCGATGCGACCGCTTCAGTCATGCTTGCCGCGCAATCCAATCCTTAACCAGGTCTGCAGCTTTCTGCGCGAGTTCAGGCTGCCCGAAATAATAGTGATTGGCGCCTTCGATCAGGTGGAATTCCTTGTCGCACTTTTCGGCAGCCGCCATCAGCCGCGCCGCGTGGCTCGGTGTGCACGCATCATCGGCGCTGTTTTCGATCACCAACATAGGACAATCAATACGGGCGGCACATTTGAGCCCATCGGCATTGCTGTCCTCATAAGACCATTGCGATAACCATGATCGCAGCGTGGTGAAGCGCGCAAGACCGACCGGACCATCATTCACCACCGCTGGGTCACCGAGCATGCAGTGGTTCGGCTGTCGATCGTTGGGGTCGACCGCGGGATCGACCCAGCGCGGATCCGCCATCGTCCCTTGCACGACGAAGCAACGCTCGTGATTGGGAAGGCCACGGTCCTTCATCTCTGCAAGTTGCTGTTTGACCCATTGCGTGATCCGCCGATTGCGCGCGATCTGGCGTTCCCGGAATTCGGCGACGAAGGCGTCCGAGAAGGGCGGTTTGGGCCCATCCTCCGCGTAGAGATTCCAGTCCGGATTGCGATCCCACGGTTTTTCTTCGTCCTCGATGGAGGGATCGAGCCATTCGGTGAGGGTGAGGTTCCGGCTCAGATGCGCTGCGAGCAGCATCACGCCGTCTGCGGGGATGAAGTTTGCCGCGGTCAGGTCGTAGGGATCGCCAGCCGGCGTGTGGGTTACCTGCGGGTCCTGCGCTTCGGCCTGATAGAACAGCGAAAGAGATCCGCCCCCCGACCATCCGCCGAGATAGACGCGTTTGTAGCCCAGCCGCTCCTTGGCATCGCGGACACAGGCGGCGAGGTCCATTGCCGCGCGTTCCATAATGAGCGCCGTGTCATTTCCGCGATAGCGCGGATTACAGTAAATCGTGTGGATGCCGTTCTTCGCCATCGTACCGACCAGCGGCAACCACCCGCCGCCACCGATGGGATGGGAAAAGATGACGATCGCATCCGACTCCACCTCTGGGCGAAGCAAAAAATTCTCCACCACCACCTTGCCGATTTCGCCGGCATAGGTGTCCTTGAACGCGCTCTCTTCGCCATAAACGACGAGGTAGGGGATCCGCTCGTACTTCATGCCGCACTCGGCGTGCTGCGAGCACGCTGGTCGATCGCTTCCGAACCGAACTTCTGCTCCTTGATCGCGCGGGTCTGTTCAGTCCAGCGCGCGAGCGTGGCGGGAAATTCCTTCTCTTCCTTGTCGAGGATGCGATCATGATCGGGCAAGCGATAGGTCAGTTCGATCTGCAAGCCGTTGGGATCGTACATGTAGATAGATCGCACGAAGCCGTGATCGATCGGTCCATGAGCCGTAACCCCGTGCGCGCGAATCCGGTCGCGCATTGCGATCAGGTCTTCTTCGCCCTCGACCTCGAATGCCCAGTGAACATCAAAGCTGTCCTTGCGGGCAAAGCTGTCCTCGCTCGCCGATCCAGGCGCGTCGAAGAAGGCAATGAACTCGCCATTCTTCATCCTGAAAAACACATGCATATACGGATCATCCGCTCCGGTACCTGGCACTTCTTCCAGGGTTACCCCGGTCGGATCAGCGAGGCCAAGAACGTCACAATAAAACCAGATCGTCTGCTCCGCGTCACGACAACGGAAAGCGGCGTGATGAACCCCAACAATCGGTCTTGCTTCGTCTGCCTGTCCCATCAGCGTAACTCCTGTCTCATACCGCGCCTCAGGCGAGGCTTTGTGTGTCATCTACTACAATTTCCGTCCCCGAGACGGATCGTGCCTCGGGAGACAGCAGAAACTTCACCGCCGGATCAAGGTCTGCGACCGGCATCAACCGCCTACGTGGCCACCCGGCAATTTGCGCTTGCCCGGGCTCGCTCGCAAACCACTCGTCGACGATGTCGGTCGGCATGTAGCCAGGGAGAATGGCGTTGACGTTGATGCCGTGGCGCGCCCACTCCAGCGCCAGCGACCTGGTCAGCATCAGCACTGCTGCCTTGGTCGCGGAATAGAGAGCGGTTCCCGCCTGAGCCTGGCGCCCGAGGATTGACGCGATAAACATGATCCGGCGGGGCTGGTCTGCAACCGGCTTGCCGCTGGCGATCATTCGCTTCGCGCCCTGCTGGGCGGTGAGAAATGCCCCACGAAGATTGATTGACATGATACGATCGAGATCATCGACCGAAATACTGTGCGCGGGACCTGCCACGTTTATTCCCGCATTGCAGATTACCGTATCGACCGGGCCAAATGATTGCTCGGCCGCATCGAAGGCTTCGACGATCGCCTGCGCATCTCCGATGTCGCAAACCTGGGCCTTTGCTGTTCCGCGAGCGTCATGGATCTCGTCAACAAGGCTGTCGAGTTCGGCTTGCCGACGCGCGCAGCAAATTACTCGCGCACCCTCGTCTGCCAGCATTTTCGCCAGATGGCGTCCCACACCCGACGACGCGCCAGTCAGCAGGATGTTGCGGTCGACCAGCGATCTCATGCCCCGTTCCGCTCGCCAAGCCGGATCGGAAATCGCTTCATCGCCAGAACGAAGTTTGACTGGATGAAGAAGATATCGCCCGCCACCTCATAGCGCGGGAAAGTCCGCAGGAATCGCTCGAGGATCAGACCGAGTTGCAGCACGGCCAGCCGATTGCCGAGACAATGGTGGATGCCATAGCCGAACGACAGATGCTGGATCGCGTTTTTCCGCTCGCAGTCGAAACTATGAGGGTCCTCGAATACGGCTGGATCGTGATTGCCTGCCCCGTAGAGCATCGCCACGCGATCGCCTGCGCCAATTTCCGCATCGCCGATCCGGCAATCGCGCGTGGCCGTGCGCGCCATATGGATGACCGGGCTGAAGTGCCGGAGTATTTCCTGGATCGCTTGCGGGATCATGGAAGTATCGGCCATGAGCCGGTCGCGCTGTTCGGGATGCTGGGCCAGCAGCCATATGGCCCCCGAAAGCGAGCTGCGCGTAGTTTCGTTGCCAGCGGCAATCAGGTTAGAGAAATAGCTGATTTGCTCGTCCCGGGTGAGCTTGCGGCCATCGGGAAGTTCCGCATTCGCAATGAAGCTAACGAGATCGTCCTGTGGGTCCAGTCGCCGCTTTTCAAGTAGATTCCAGGCGTAATCAAAAATCTCAAGATACTTTGCGTTTGCTACTGCAATCGATGGCGCAAGTTCGGGATCGTCCGTGCCGAACACGGCATTGGTGAATTCGAACACGCGATGCTCGTCCTCTTCTGGAACGCCGATAAGGGCGCATATAGTGCTGATCGGAACACGAGCGCCAACATCCTCGACGAACTCGACTTTCTCTCGCCCCTTGAGCGAATCCATCATCGAATCGATTCGCTGTGCCACTACCGGTTCGAGTGCCTTGATCGCTGCAGGCTTGAAAAAGCTGCTTACAAGCTTGCGGAAATCGCCGTGCTCTGGCTCGTCCATCGCCAGCATGAAGCGCGACAGTACGCGTCCGATTGCCGGGTCCATCGCCGCGCGGTTGGCACTGTGGACGCGGAAGCCGGCGGCTGAGGTGAAGTCTTCTCTGTTCGCACTGACCTCGCGGATCGCCTCGTAACCGGTGACCAGCCACGGCGCGTCGTCGCCTTCGCGCAGCACCGGTGCCACTCGGCGCAGGCGATCGTAGGCCTGGTGGGGATGCCCGTCGCGGAAGGTTGCCGGGGCGAGCAGGTCGAATATCGAATTCGCCTCTGCAACCGATCCAGGTGTTCGCGTTTGTGCCGGGATTGCGGTGTTCATGCCGTTCGCTCCACGCGCGTCATCACATCTTCAGCCGCGCCTGGATCGCTATCGTGCGAGGCGTCTGAATGTACTGCGAAATACCCCCCGTGATCGGCGTGTTGAAGGCATGCGAGGCGGTGAGTTCGTTGGTCAGGTTCTTGCCAACTACGGCGAGTTCCCAAAGTTCGTCGGACGAGCGCACACCGGCGCGTAGGTCGTATTTCTGGTAGGCATCCTGCGCCGCCGCCGGATTGTAGGATTCCTCGGTGAAATAGCTGCTGCGGAAAGTCATCGCGCCGCTGGCGATGAAGTCGAGCCCGTCCGAAAGCGGCTGCTCGACGGCGAAGCCGAGCGTCCCGCTCCATTTCGACGCACGCGGAAGTGGCATGCCTGCCGCGTTGTTTGTCGCCGGATCGCACCCGGGATCGTCGAAGAAGCACTGCGCGCCCGGAAAATCGAGGTACTTCGCATCAAGGTAAGCCAATGACCCGGTGACCGAGATGCCTTGGACCAGTTCGAAGCTCGCGTCGGCTTCAACACCCTCGCTGCGTGCCTTGCCCGCGTTGGACGTGATGAAGCTCGTCGTCGCGGCGTCGAACGAGGACACCTGCAGGTCGTCGAAATCGGTCCGGTAGGCTGCCATGTTGAGGCGCAGGCGCCGGTCGAGTGCGGCGAGCTTTATTCCCGCCTCCCAGGTCTCGGCGGTTTCCGGTTCGAGTTCGAACTGGGCGGGCGTGGTCGTCGCCTGTCCCCCGATGAAGCCGCCGGCTTTCGAGCCCTGCCCGTAAGAGGCATAGATCATAACATCGGGCGCGATGTCGTATTGGACAGCTACCGACGGGTCCCATTCCTTTTCGACGCGCCGGCCCGAGAGCGATGTGCCGAGCCAGGTCGGCAGAACCACGCCGACGAGCTCACGATCCTGTTCCGCCGTCTTGCGTTCGTAGGTATAGCGCAGGCTGCCAAGGATGCGAAGCACGTCGGTGGCGTTGACCGTCACGCTGCCGAATCCCGAAAGTGCGACGTTCTCCTGCCGGAATTCGCGTGCGGACGAACCGTCGAACGGCCCGAATCTAACACTGGTAACCTGTGTAAGATCGTAATCGTTGATGTGGCCATAGGCGCCAACGATGTACTCAAAGGTCTGGCCAACCGGCGAGGCGAGCCGCATTTCCTGTGAGAACTGCGAGAAATCCTCCGCGAAGAGCGAGGCAAACAGCGGCGCTGGACCGAAGTCGGCATCAAGCCGCTTCGTGAAATTGTACGACGAATACCCGGTGACCGATGTCAACGTATGATCGCCGATCTCGAAGTTCGCTGTCGCGGCCATGTTGAACGAATCGGTGTTGTCGAAATCCCTGTCGACGAAGCCCGGGAACCCACCGGTCGAGCGTTCACGGTCGGGATCGTCGACGGTGAGGATGCGCTCGACCGCATTACCGGTAAGATCGACCTTGCCGCCTTCGACCTTGATCAACAGATCGACAGGTCCGCCCGAATCGATCAGAACCGAACCGCGTGCGAAGAAGGTTTCACGCTTAGGTTCAAATCCACCCTGGATCAGGTTCTCGACGTAGCCGTCGATGTCCTCGTACTGCGCCGCGAGACGCGCGCTGACGACCTCGCTGATCGGTCCCGAAACCATGCCGAAGACCCGCGTACCGCCATATTCGAACTCGTAGCTACCATCGAGCTGGGCGGTGAAATAGTCGGTCGGCTTGGCGCTGACGATGCTGATCGCGCCTGCACTGGTGTTCTTGCCGACGAGCGCACCCTGCGGCCCGCGAAGGACTTCAACGCGCTCGACATCGAGGAACGGCGCCTGGAACTGCCGCGCATGGCCGCCATAGATGCCATCCACAAACAGGCCGACCGTCTGTTCGAAGGCAAGGTTGCCCGGGGTGGAGCCGATCCCGCGGATGTAGAAGGCGTTGTTGCCAGGCGTTTCTTGGACATAGAGATTGGGAACGTAGCGATCCAGTTCCTTGAAATCGCTGATGCCCAGATCGGTCAGCGAATCACCTGAAACAACCGCCATCGAAATCGGCACGTCTTGGACGTCCTGCTCTCGCTTCTGCGCCGTCACGATAATGACGTTGCCGTCAGTGTTATCCGCCTCGTCGTCTGGCAAAGTTTCCTGGGCATGAAGCGGCATGGCCAGCGCAATGGCGGCGACCGCACCGAGAAGTGCCGTGCGCACAGGCACAGTGGTCTTGTAAGAACTGATCATCGTCACTCTCCCCAATCCGCCGACATCGAGGCCGGTCGATCTCTCACCCTTCACGATTCCGGTTATTGTGCTTCCGGTGTTATATCTCCGAGGGTCGCCGAGACATATCGACCCGCAGGATTTTTGTAAAGTAGGTTGACAAATAGAGATTGGTAAACGAGCCTTTCCTTCCGCGAAGCTCAGGCGGTGAATGGTTACGAAAGGCGATTTTCAGGTCGGCGAACAGAGCCGACTAAGGTCAAGGATGTTCACGAATCCGGGCGTGGGGAAGAGGTATGGGGAGAGAAGCGATGTTGACTCGGCGCGATGTCGTGAAAGGGACGGCTGCAACAGCTCTGGCAGGGATTGTTGCAGGGCGCGGATGGGCGTACGGAAAGAATGCGCCCAATATCATTTTCATCCTGGCAGACGATCTTGGATATGCGGATCTCTCGTGCTTTGGGCGGGAGGACTATGAGACTTCGAATATTGATCGCCTAGCCGCGTCAGGCGTCCGGCTGACGCGTTCCTATGCGAATTCGAGTGTCTGTTCGCCCACCCGCCTCGCCCTGATGACGGGGCGTTACCAGTATCGCTGGCCGGCCGGGCTAGACGAGCCTCTCGGTCGCAAGCCCGAGCTTGGCCTGCCACCCGATGTGCCGACATTCGCCGACCTGTTCAGGCAGGCGGGATATACGACTTCGCTCGTTGGTAAATGGCACTTGGGTGGATTGCCGCAGTTCGGCCCTCTCAAGAGCGGTTACGATCGCTTCTGGGGCATTTATCAAGGCGGCGCGGATTATTTCCTGCACGGGATGACGATCCGCGGAAAATTCTCGCACGATCTGTATGAAGACGAAACCGAGATTCACCGTCAGGGTTACCTGACCGATCTCATCACGCAGCGCAGCCTGGGTGAGATCGAGCGTTTTTCGAAGTCGTCAAAGCCATTTCTGCTCAGTGTCCACTACACCGCGCCGCACTGGCCCTGGGAAGGAATCGAAGACGAAGCCGTTGCCCGCCAGATCCGGGATTCCTTCCATTATGACGGCGGGTCGAATGCGACCTATGCGGCAATGGTGAGGAGCCTCGACGAAGGAGTTGGCAAGATCATGGCGGCGCTGCGCGCGCAAGGCCTTACAGATAATACCATCGTCGTCTTCACCAGCGACAATGGCGGCGAGCGCTTCAGCAAGACCTGGCCTTTCCGGGGTATGAAGGGCGAGTTGCTGGAGGGCGGCATCAGAGTGCCCACGATCGTGAGCTGGCCAGCGCGCATCGCAACCGCCAGTGAAAACGGCCTTACCAACATCACGATGGATTTCGTGCCAACCCTGCTCGCCGCTGCCGGGATCGAAGATCGCAAGTCGATCGCTTTTGACGGCGTCGACCTGCTCCCCGACCTGCTGGGCAGCACGCCCGGCCAGGAGCGAACCCTGTTCTGGCGCCATTTTGCGCAGAACCAACTTGCCGCGATGCGCGGGAACATGAAGTACCTTCAGATGAGCGGCTACGAGTTCCTTTTCGACATCGACCAGGATCCGCGGGAAGTGGCCAATATCCGGTCGCACCACCCGGAAATCTTCGACGAATTGCGCAAGGCTCTGGCGGATTGGAACGCGGATATGCTGCCCTATCCTGACGACACTTTCAGCTACGAATTGCGCGATAACGGCCACTTGGCCGGATACTGACCTTCCAGGAGCAACGATCATGGATTTCACAATTCCGACGGCGCTGGAGGAGTATTACGCTGAACTGGTTGCCTTCATCGAAGCCGAGATTGAACCGCTGGTCCGGCACGACGACAACGTCCGGTTTTTCGACCATCGCCGCGAAGACTCGCGGACCGATTGGGAGCGGGGCGGCCTGCCCAGTCACGACTGGGAAGAATTGCTGGGCGAGGCCCGCAAGGCGGCGGATGCCGCGGGCCACTGGCGTTTCTCCGCGCCGAAGAAATATGGGGGCAGGGATGGTTCGAACCTGTGGATGGCGGTAATCCGTGACCGCTTTGCCCAGCGTGGACTGGGTCTCCATAACGATCTGCAGAACGAACATTCGATCGTCGGCAATTTTCCGTTCGTCGCCATGTTCGAGACATTCGGCAGCGAAGAGCAGAAGCAGGAATTCATCAATGGCGGGTTCGAAGGGACGCGCCGAGTCGCCTTCGGTCTCACCGAACCCGATCATGGCAGCGACGCCACCTGGATGGAAACGAAGGCTGTCCGCGAGGTTCGCGATGGTGTGGATGGGTGGCGCATCGACGGCGAGAAGATGTGGATCACCGGCATGCATGTTGCCACGCATTGCGCCATGTTCGCGCGCACGAGCGGCGAAAATGGCGAGGCGGGCGGCATTACGTGTTTCCTTGTTCCCAACCCGACAGACGGTCTGGAGATCGAGGAGTGGATGTGGACGTTCAACATGCCCACCGATCATCCCCGGCTGTCGGTCAAAGGGGTTTGGGTGCCAGACGGCGCGATACTCGGAGCGGAAGGGCGAGGTCTGGCGCTGGCGCAGAGTTTCGTTCACCAGAACCGTATCCGGCAGGCGGCGAGCAGTCTCGGCGCGGCGCAATACTGTGTCGAGGAGAGCGTGCGTTATGCCCGGACTCGCAAGCCGTTCGGCGAGGAACTGGCGAAGAACCAGGCGATCCAGTTCCCGCTGGTGGAACTGGCCACCCAGTGCGAAATGCTGCGCCTGCTGATCTACAAGACAGCCTGGGACATGGACAATATGGCGCATGAAGAGATCGAGAAAACGATCTCCGACAAGGTTTCCATGTGTAATTACTGGGCCAATCGGCTGGTTTGCCAGGCGGCAGACCGCGCGATGCAGGTGCATGGCGGGATCGGCTATTCGCGGCACAGGCCTTTCGAGCATATTTATCGCCATCACCGCCGCTACCGCATCACCGAAGGTGCGGAAGAAATCCAGATGCGCAAAGTGGCCGCATACCTGTTTGGCTACCTCGGGCCGAAGAAGGGGCGTTATTCGTGAGCGACACCCCTCCCCCTCTCCTGGTCGAGACAATTGGCGATGTGGACTGGGTGACGCTCAACCGCCCCGCCCGGCTCAATTCGCTCGACAATGACCTCACGCGGAATCTGCGCGAATATTTCGAAGCCCTGTATCGCCGCCGCGACTGCCGGATCGTTGTTCTGCGCGGGGCCGGGCGGGCCTTTTGCGCCGGACTCGATCTCCATAGCGAACAGGCTGACCGGTTTGCGAACGGATCGATGACCGATGCGATGGATGTTCAGCGAGATATCCGGGACATCATTCTGGCGATGCGGCGCTGCCCGCAGCCGATCATGTGCCTCATGCATGGTGCAGCGGCCGGTGGCGGTTTCGTGCTGGCAATGGCCGCCGATATCCGGATTGCTGCCGAAAATTGTACCATGAACGCGGCCTTCATTAAGATTGGCCTGGGTGGCTGCGACGTGGGTGCGAGTTACCTCCTGCCAAGGCTGATCGGCTCATCCCCGGCAGCCTCGATCCTGTTTACCGGCCAGGACCTTTCCGCAGAAAGAGGCTATCAGCTGGGTCTGGTGTCCGAGTTGGTAGCCGTGGAGAAGCTGGAGGAAATAGCCCAATCCTATGTCGAGGCCATGCAGGCAACTGCGCCGGAGGCCCTGCGCATGACCAAGCAGGTCTTCACTCTGAATATCGATGCCCCGAGCTTCGAGGCAGCGCTGGCGCTGGAAGACCGCAACCAGGTTCTTCTGGGCAAAGAATCGGCATTTCACGAAGGCGTGGCCGCGTTCCATGAAAAGCGGCCGCCGCGTTTTGATCAGGCCCGGCCTGCATCCTGAGCGCGAAGTTCTTCCACGTCCAGAGTCGCAGGTTCCCCCCACGGCTGACGAAAGGCCGCGCGCAGAGCGTCCACCTGTTGCTGTCCGATCCGATAGGCAAGCGTGTCAGTCAGCGCGCGCACGATACGATTTGCATCCTTGCGCATGGACCGCCCCAGATCGGTCAGATGCACGGCCTTGACCCGTCCGTCTTCGGGGTGCGGGCGCAGCTCGAAGATTTCCCGTTCGACAAGCGCGGCAATTGTCTGATGGACCGCTTGCCTGGTCAAACGAAGGCTGCGCGCAATTTCGGACGGCTTTGTGATGCCCGACTGAACGTGGATCATGATCATAGATTCCGTTCGCGACAGCTGCGGCAGACCCGCAGCCTTCAAGGATAGCTGCAGGCTCTCGTCGAACCACTCGAACCCTTCCAGCAAGGATACGAAAACGAATTCGGTTTCTGTCATGCGTCCCCTTTCGCAGCATGAAGCACATCCGACTAGAGAATAGTTGCCGCTATTTTGTAAAGCGCCTTGACGAATCTGGTCTGATCGGGGACGAAACAGCTTGAGGAGGTGGGGATGAATATCCTGCATATTTCCGCCAGCCCGAAGGGCGAGCGATCAGCATCGAGACGGATCGCGGAGAGCTTTATCGACCATTACAGTCGACAAAATCCGGACGACTCAATTCGGGAGTTGAATGTCTTCGACCCCCTGCCACCTGCATTTGGCCGCGTGGAGGCGATACGAAAATTCGCTCCATTCTTCGGCGAAACACCGAGCGATCAAGACGAGGCAGCTTGGCAAACGGTCCTTGCAGTGATCGAGGATTTCGACCGGGCAGACAAGATCATACTCTCGAGCCCGATGTGGAATTATTCTATCCCCTGGGCACTGAAACTCTATCTCGACAATATCATGCAGCCGCGGGTGACCTTCGGTTACGATCCGGCAACGATGGAGCACAGAGGACTTCTGCGAAACCGGCCACTACAGCTGATCCTCACCCGGTCGTCCACTGCTCCAGGACATTTCGTTGATTTCCAGCTTCCCTATTTGCGGTTCGTTTTCGACGCTATGGGCATCCGCGACACACGCGTCATCGTGGCCGACCAGACTACGAAAGCGAGCGCAGAAGACCGCGAAGCCTACCTTGCGTCATTCGATGTTCGGGCACGCAGCGCGGCGTCGGAATTCTGACTGAATTCAGCCCCACTCGGGTGGGGTTTCAACTGCTAGCCGTTTGATGCGGCAATCCAGTAGCTGTTCGGTCAGAGGGTGCGGGCGATCATTAGTTTCATGATCTCGGATGCACCGCCATGGATCGTGTCGATGCGCGCATCACGATACATCCGGGCAATCGGGTATTCGTTCATGTAGCCGTAGCCACCGAACAATTGGAGGCAGCGGGTAATCGCCGCGACCTCGGTTTCGGTGATCCACAGCTTTGCCATCGAAGCCGTTACTGGATCGAGCTGGCCTTCGACGAGCTTGCTGATACATTGTTCGTAAAATGCCCGCGCAATAACCGCTTGGGTCTTGATCTCGGCCAGTGTGAACTGCGTGTTCTGCAAGTCGAGCAGGGGTTTGCCGAAGGCCTTGCGTTCTCTTGTGTAGACAATGGTTTCCGCCAATGCGCGTTCGAGCATGGCAAGACCCATGCCTGCAATTGCCAGACGTTCCTGCGGCAGCATCGTCATGAGCTGGGCGAAACCCCTGCCCGCTTGCCCGCCGAGGAGATTTTCCCTGGGAACGCGGACGCCCTCGAAGAACAGTTCCGAGGTGTCCTGCGCGTCACGACCGATCTTGTCGAGATTGCGACCGCGCACAAAGCCTTCACGGTCGGCCTCCACCGCGATCAGCGATATGCCTTTGGCGCCTTCATCGCCCGTGCGACAGGCGACGAGCACGATATCGGCAGTCTGGCCGTTCGAAATGAAGGTTTTCTGGCCATCGATCACCCAGTGATCGCCATCTTCGACCGCCCTCGTGCGGATGCCCTGCAAATCGGAGCCCGCTCCTGGCTCGGTCATGGCAATGGCCAGCACGCTGTCGCCGCTGGCGATCGCTGGCAGCCAGCGTCGCTTCTGTTCCTCTGTGGCGTACTGCGCGAAATAGGGCGCTGCGATCACCGAATGGACAACAAAGCCCCACCCTTCGAGGCCTCGTTTACCTAGTTCATCGATGACTACGGCTTCATAGCGGAAATCTAGTCCGGAGCCGCCATATTCCTCGGGCATCGAGGCGCCAAGCAAACCCATCGCACCAGCCTTTCGCCAGAAATCTCGCGGGACGATCTTCGCCCTACCCCATTCCTCAATCGACGCCGGGGGCGCTTCGGCGTCGAGAAATGCCGACACGCTTGCGCGCCACATTTCAAGTTCTTCGGTGTCGAGAATGCTCATTCCGCGCCCGCCTTGACCCGTTCGTCACGCAGTTCGCGCTTGAGAATCTTTCCGGCTGCCGAGCGAGGCAGCAGCTTCGTGCGGAATTCGAAGCTCTTGGGTATCTTGTATCCGGCAATGCGGTCGCGGCAATGATCGCGCAGATCTTCGTCAGTCGGCTGCTCGGCACCTTCGGGAATGACGATAATCGCGTGAACGCGCTCGCCCCACTTTTCGTCGGGCATGCCGATCACCGCCGTCTCGACGATCCCAGCATGGTAGGAAAGCGCGTTCTCGACCTCGATGGAATAGACATTCTCGGCTGCGCTGACGATCATGTCCTTCAGCCGGTCGGTTATGAAGATGTAGCCCTCATCGTTCATCCAGCCGGCGTCTTTCGTATGAAGCCAGCCATGCCTGAGCGCATCGGCGGTTTCGTCGGGCCTGCCTAGGTAGCCCAACATCACGTTGTCACCTCGTCCGACAATTTCACCCACCGTGCCGCGCGGAACTTCCGCCCCCTGCTCGTCGAGGATGCGGATGTCATAGCCGTAGCAGGCCCGCCCACATGACCGCAGCAGGGCCGGATCGGCGTCTGGCGAGTGATCCTCAGGCGAAAGGAACGTGGCAGCGGGAAATTCGGTCTGCCCGTAGCCTTGGATGAACTTGACGCTCGGAAATTGCGCTCGCGCCCTTTCCAGGGAGGCCGCCGCCATAGGGGACCCCCCATAACCGAGATATCGCAGGCCAGACAGATCGACTTGTTGCGCCGCTGCTTCGACGGTCAATCGCTCGATCATCACCGGCACGGTGAAGCAGTGCGTCACGCCGTGCGTGGTGAAATCTTGGATCATCGCTGCTGGGTCCAGAACCTCCCGAAATACGTGGACCCCGCCGGCCATCGTCCCGAACAAGGTGCCGATGTCGGCAAGGTGGAACATTGGCGCAGCATGGAACAGAACGTCGCCAGGCTGGAAGTCGAGATGCGCGAGCAAATTCATCGCCATCGCCGTCAGGTTGCCGTGGCTCAGCATCACGCCTTTGGGCAGCCCGGTCGTCCCGCCGGTATAGAAGATCCCGGCGAGATCATCGTCAAGGGAGGCTTCGGTCAAAGGATCGAAAGCGCCCAGATCCGTCTCGAGCGCCATGATCTCACGCACTGCGCCGCGCGCGTGCAACTCCTCTGCCTGCGAATTGAAAGAGGCATCGTAGAGCAGCAGCGAAACATCTGCATCGCGCAACTGGAAATCGAGTTCGGTAATGGCGAGGCGCGTGTTCAGCGGCACCAGCACTGCACCGCACCAGGGACCGGCATACCAGGCCGTGAAATAGCGAATGCCGTTTTGCGCCAAGATCGCAACCCTCGCCTTAGGGTCAATACCCTTGGCGACCATCGCCTGCGCCAGCCTTGCCACGTCATCGCGTACTTCGCTCCACGTAAGGTTGCGCGATTCATCAATCGCGGCAATCGCGTCCGGCGCCAGCCGGCAGGCTTTGACCAGTGCCTCGGTCACCCTCATCCAGCAATCCCTCTTGTCAATTTAGTTGACATCTTTATCGTAAGGAAGGCGAGAGTCAACGGGAGACGACAGATGGGACGGTTTGAAGACAGGAATGCTATTGTCTTTGGCGGAACGAGCGGAATCAACTTCGAAATAGCGACCAGGCTGGCATCCGAAGGGGCAAGGGTCTTTCTGGTTTCGCGGTCGCAGGATAAGGTCGACGATGCCGTTTCACGCGTCAGATCGTCGGGCTGCCGTGCCTCTGGCCAGGCTGCCGACGTGCGTAATTACGAAGCAGTGGAGGCGGCCGTAAAGGCCGCAGCCGAAAATGGCGAAATCGACATCGTGGTTTCGGGCGCTGCGGGAAATTTCCTCGCCCCTGCTGCAGACATGTCAAGCAACGCCTTTCGCACCGTCATCGACATCGATCTGGTCGGCACATTTAACACCGCCCGCGCCAGCTTTAACGCGATGCGCAAGCCCGGCGCCAGCTTCATTGCCATTTCGGCTCCGCAGGCGGAAAAACCGATGGCGAGACAGGCCCACGCCTGCGCCGCCAAGGCGGGCATCAACATGCTGGTGAAATGCCTGGCTCTCGAATGGGGTGAACAGGGCATCAGGGTCAATGCCATATCGCCCGGCCCGATCGACGATACCGAAGGAATGCGCCGCCTTGCAGAATCAGATGCTGCGGCACAGGCGATTGCTGACGCGCTGCCGCTGAAGCGGTACGGGACCAAGCAAGACGTTGCCGATGCGGCGTGTTTCCTGGCCAGCCAGGAAGGCGCTTACATCACGGGGACAATCCTGAACGTGGACGGCGGAACTTCACTCGGCACAGGCGGTCTTGTCTGAGCTTTCGCCTAACGCTCGCCCGCCACACCCCAGTCCTTTTCAAGCGCGCCTCGCATAGAATCCAGCGCCCGTTTGCCGATCGCCGTTCCCAACTGATCCTCAAGTTGCCCGAGAATTTCCAGCGCGTCGGCGCGCAGTCTCGCTGATTTTTCGCTGAAGCGCACCAGCTGAGCGCGCTTGTCGGTCGGATCGGGCTCGATAGCCACGAGATCCTGCTCGGACATTTCCTGTAACATCTTGCTAACCGCTTGGCGCGTCACACCCAAATTCCTCGCAAGATCAGCCGGGCGCTGTATGCCCACGGCAATGTTTGCGAACATCATGGACTGGCTCCGCGTTATGGCCTGCCAACCGCGCTGCTTGAGCGAGGCCTGTAATCCTTCGTCAAACCAGTAGAACGCCCGCATCAGGTCCATCATCATGTAGCCGTCGATCATGTCTCCAGCTTCGCCCAGCTTGCGCGCCTGCGCAACCATTTGGAGCGCCGCCTGCGCGAGTGGAAAGAAATATCCTCCATCATGGAATGCCAGGGGAGCGAGATCGGCCTGAAATTGTACGTCAACGACTTCGCCAATCACCACCGCGTGGGTTCCCTGATCGACAAGCTGGACAGGACGCAGGACAATGGTCGCGCAACCGTCGGCCAGTCGTGGCGGCGTGCCTTCCTCGATCAGCCAGTCGCCAACCTCGAACTTGGCGTCCTGCGCTGCCCCGCCTCCGCATCGCCGCGAAACCTCTTCCTGGCTGTCAGCGAGCAGATTGAGGCCGATATTGGCCCCTTCCTTCACCGCAGCGTAAGTTGCATTTCCGCGATTGATACATACCAGCATGGAAGGCGGATCCATGCTCACTTCGCAGAATGCAGTCGCTGCCATTGCATAACGAACACCCTCATGTTCGGCGGTGATGACGGCCACCGGACGCACGAGAGAGCGCATTGCCCCCTTGAGTCCGGTGACCAGATTTTCCTTGCTCTGTATTTCTCCCATAACAGGTCGATTGCCACACCGCGGGATTTTAGTCAACTAAGTTGACATTATCGGCGGGCATCGTATAACTCGGCCAAGAACGGGAGAGATTTATGACCGAAGCACTCGCCGACCGCCGCATCCCCCTAGGTGATGACTTTCTTGCTCAGGAAGAGCTAAACTCGCTTACGCCCGAAGAACTGATTGCGCGAACAACAGCTCTGAAACCCTTGGTAGCCGAACGCGCCCTTTCGGCAGAGCAGAACCGCAAGCCCGATGACGATGTCTGGAATGCCCTCCGCAAATCGGGCTATTTCTATACCTATGTTCCACGGAAGCACGGCGGGCTCGAATTCGATCCCGACACCTACATCTCGGCTACCTTGCCCATCGCCGAAGCATGTCCTTCCACCGGCTGGACCGCGTGCTTCGCACTGGAACACAACTGGTTCATCGCGCAGATGCCTGAAGCAACGCAGGCCGAGGTCTGGGGCACGACGCCCTATGTGATTGCCCCCAGCGCTGCATTTCCTCCAGGCAAGGCTACGCCGGTCGAAGGCGGCTACCGGCTTAGCGGTCACTGGAAATGGGGGACCGTTGTCATGCACGCCGACTGGATCATGGTGCAGGCGCTCGAGCATCCGCAGGACGGACCGCCAATCCCTCGAATGATGTTGATACCTGCCGACCAAGCGGAAGTGATCGATACATGGCAGATGGCCGGTATGGCGGCTACAGGAAGCAATGACATTGTCGTCGACGATGTTTTCGTTCCCGAAGGCTACCAGTTCGCAGTGCCCCCCTGTCGTTCGGGGCGTGGTCTCGGACGTGAGATTTATGGTCCGGGCCTTTATGGTTCGCCCATGCTGCCTAATCTCTGTGTAACGGCCTCCATCCCCGCGCTGGGCGCTGCCAGGGAGGCAGTTAATCTGTTAAAGGAGCGCCTGAAAGTTCATGTGAAGAAGGGAAGCGGCGGAACCAGTATCGAGAAGCCGGCCGCACAGATGCGTCTGGCCCGGGCCGACTTGCTTGCCCGCGCGGCGGAGCGGACCATCCGATCTGCCGCCCGCGAGAATCTGCTGGTCGGCGATCTCGATGAACCGGAGCAGACCGTCGAGCGCATCAGATTGCGGGCAGAAATCGCCATTGCTGTGCAGCAATGTGTCGAAGCGGTTCGGACCTGCTGCGAAGCTGCTGGATCGAGCATTCATGCCCTCGACAACCCGATGAATCGACTTCTCCGCGATGTGCAGGTCATGCAAAGTCATGTAGTCTACGATCTGGACCTTGCGACTGAATTGCATGGCCTTGCGCTTCTAGACCTTCCGCCAAATTCAGTCCTGCTCTAGAGATCGGGAGGCTTCGGATTGACACGCCGTCCACGCAACTGATCAGTCCTCTCAAACATCACGGGGCAGGTCGAATAGAGTCTGCTCGGTTCGGCTGTGGTAAGCCGCCGAATGCTCGTTGCTTGTTCTGAATTCTATGGACTGGCTCACAGATGTTGCGCGTCGCGGACCGGCATCCGATCGCCATCCAGTCTCCATGCCATCTTAGTCCGTCATTTTAGACCAGCCCCCTTCCACCAATCGGGATAGTCTCGCCTTCTGCGCATCCGATGCCCCGAGCGCGACCAGCATAAGCGAGAACGGCGTGTGCTGGGCCTTGCCCGCAGTATTAAGAAATTTGAGCCGGCCCTGCAGGAGGTAGATGTCGGCATCGGCGGCTAGCGTTTCGTGGAACCAGGCAGAGTCTGTCCGAACGGGCACCAGGCAGACGACAGTTTCGACATTGCCGTCGAGCCACTGAGAATGTGCTCGTCGAAGCCACTGCAGCTGCGCGGAAAACGGGGGATTGACGAAGGCCAGTTTGCCCGACCAATTGTCGACCAGTCCGTCGCCGCCTTCCTCGAGCATGATCCGGCGCGCTGCGACGACCGGGCTCATCCTGTGGGCGCAAGGGTCGAGATCGACAGGGCCAAACGCTTTGTAAATGACCTGCATGAATTCCGGCGGCGTGAACCGACTGTCGCGATCTTCCTTGTCCCCCTGTCCCCAATAGCTGCGTTCCGGGGCCCGTCGCCTGGCATTGGGCGCCAAGGCCGTGAGTAGGCTCTGAAGGCTGGCTACCGATCCCTCTCCGCGTTCCAGACCGGCCACGGTCGCGCGATTGAGATCCGCTCGCCGTGCTGTTTCCGCAATCGACCAGCCACGCTTCTGACGTTTGCCGCGAAGCTGGTCGACGATCGTCGATCCTGGACCGATACCGGTCAGATGCAGTTCGAGCGCGGCCATTGCCGCGACGAGCGTCGCGACCGAGCCAATTCCCTGCTCGAGCCGTTTGATCTTCTGCGTGTCGACACCGATCCGGTTGGCCAGCGTTTTCTGAAGCCAGCCCTTCGATCGCCTTGCCGTCTGCAATTCAGAGACTAAAATATGAACTCTCCAGGTATCAGATGTTCAACGGCTATGCCGACACTGAGCACACTGCGCAACTTTTGATCAAAACCTCTTGCTGCGATCACAAGCCTGGGGTCGCAGCCGAATCCCTGTCGACACGCGCCCGCACTATCCTAGACAATCCCGCGAGAGTTGCCGGCGGCTCCTTGCAGCGCGCGCCAGGCAGCATGCGCCGCCAGGAGATCCCGGCGCAAGCGCTGGGTTGAGGACGCAAACAGCCACGACAGCCAGGCCGCCTCTGCTTCGCTGCGGATATGGCGAAGGCGCTGAAGCGGGCTCGGCGTTGCTGGTGGTATCTGCGCCAGCGATCCGATGCGGGCGGCATGGACCAGTTCGCTGTGCGGTATGATGGCATGGATAGTGCGCACCAAGCCCGAACGCGGGATGATGTCGAGGTAGCGGGAAGACAGGTTTGTTGCGCCTGCGCCCTGCCCGCTTGCATCCGCCGGAGCGCAGGTGTGGATTAGCACCGTGGTGTCGGGCGTGAACAGCCTGGCCATATCGGCCCTCATGCGACCCGGATCGTAACCTGCGCCATAGCCATGCGCATGGGAGGAGAATGCAGCCTCGCGGCGCCAGCGCCTGTCAACGACGAACGCGCCGAACCCGAATGGCGCGGGGTTTTCATATGCGAGCGGCGGCAGGAGTAGCGAGAGCGCGATCATGCGCTCGGGCAGTATGGATCGATAACGGTTGGACATGGAATATCCTCGAGACAGGGCAGCGGGCATTGCCTGGAACAGGCACCGCCCGCTGCAAGGGCTTATGGATGCGGCGTGAGTTACGGTCAGACCGGATGGCCGGGATCGATCGTCTCGTCCGCGAACCTGAGGTGCAGGATATGCTCGGTGAAGGCCTGCGCTCCGTCTATCCTGGCGATCCCGGTCCAGGCCTCCCACCGGTCGAGCCGGTGGATCAGCCAGGCGAACAGGCGGTCGCGCGCATACTCATCGCCGAACGTCATGGTCCATAGCACCCGGCCAAGCGGGATGTTCTCGCCGCTTGGAGCACCGACCAGCTTGATACCGGGCCGTCCGGCAATCGTGTCGCGCACGAACCGGCCAGGCAGATCGAGCGCGAAGGTCTCGCTCAGCCTGAACACCCGCTCGCGTTCTTCGCGGGTCTTCGAGCCATCGAGGCCGCGCTCCGGTGCGAGCGTCGCAAGACCGATCGGAATAGGCGCCGCCCCGGCACTGCGCGTGCTGGCCAGCGCGACGAGGATCGCCCTCCCCTCTGCGGTCAGGTCCCCGACCGGGCCACCGGAGAGCTTGTGCCCCTCGAGCCACGCCCGGTAGTGCCTGGCCATATCCCGGGCGCCCCCGAACAGGTCGATGACCTGTTCCTCGATTTGGACCACGCGCCGGTCGATGGCCGCGAGGACCGCAAGCAAGAGTTCGGTGAGGTGCTCGAACTCCCAGCTGCCGCCCCGCGCCATGCCGAGGCGCGAACACCAGATATACTCGCGCAAGGACTCCCAGCGATGCCCCAACTCGTCCACGAGATGCGGCGGGTGGTCGGGATCGACGATACACCAGTAACCGAACGGCAGGTTCGGGTTGCGGCGCTGCTCATATGGAATGTCCTGGTCCATGATCAGCGCCCTCCCGGCCTGCCGCCTCGCGGGGCAGCAGGCAGCAGCTGGTCATCCGCATCGAGAACCGATCGTTCCTCGAGCGCTTTCAGCTGGCGGGCCAGCCTGGTCGTCTCCTCGAACATGTACGCAGCGCCGCGATAGGTTTCTCCCTCCTCGCGCGCGAGCGCCGGCTTGCCGATCCCGGGGACCAGGTCGCCGGGCTTGTTCGCCGTGAAGCCGAACCACCAGGCATCCTCATGCCAGTGATTGTCGCGAACTGGTGCGGACCTGGAACTCGGCGAGTGTCTCGGCCGAACGTGACAGACCTGGATGGCCTCCGGCAGGCGGCGAGCACAGGTCCGGGCGTAATCGATCCCCCCATGCGGCGACAGGCCGGCAGCAGGCGGGATCGCATCCTCGAGATAGCCGTGGAGCGGGNGTCCCGGCAGAACCGCGACGAACCCGCCCCACACGCCTGTTTCCTGGCGCAGCAGGATGCAGTCGAGGCCGCTTGCGGCATCGTGCCAGGCGATCTTGTCGAACGGCTCATGGCTCCACGGCCCCTGCCCGTTCGGGCGCCGGTCGGGTATGACATAAAGCTGTTCGGGGCGAACCTCGTGATCCCCGATGGCAATGCGTTCGGGCAGCTGTGCGAGATTGGTGTTCCTGGCTGGCACGACGGCGCGGCCGGTGGTCGATGTCTTTCTGGGCATTTTTGGTTTCCTTTTCAGGCAAAGAAAATGCCGCGCGTCCTTCAGGGACGAGCGGCATGTGGATCGATCTGCATCGCGGCAGATCGGCATTGGCACGACTGGCTGTCTCTCGAGGCGCGTGCCCGGCCCCGTTCCTCGTTCGTGTCAGGTCATCTTTTCCTCCTCGTCTTCTCGCTGCATCCGTCTGCCTTTCCCGCGGCAGATCGCGTGCCGCTCAGGCCGCGGCGCGGAACACCGCACCGCGAAGCCCGTCGGCTGCCTTCTGGCCTCGCGCCCAGGCCGCAAAGCTGCGCCGGGCAAACGTGCTGTCCGGGATCGCCGCGATTGCCGCTTCGGCCATCGCCAGCATGGTGTCAGGCTGGCGGCATTCGATCTCGCGATGCGCGGCAAGGTGGCGCACGGCGAGAACCGAGGTGGTCAGGACATCGGCGAGCACCTGCTCGCGCACCTTCGACCAGTCGCCGGCTTCGCATAGCCGGCCGATCTGTTCAGACGGGGTGGGCTTGGCCGGCACACCGACCGCGCTTGCCAGTTCCGGCAGATGCACGCTGTCCGCCTGGACGCAGGTCGCCCGGCACAGATCGAGCCGCTCGCGCGCATGGGGCGAGCCGTCGATCAGCTGGCGGGGTAGCAGCAGTCCATGTGTAGCCGCCGCGCGGCGCAGGACCGCAAGATCGCGGACCTCGCCGCCCCATGTCGTCGCCACCGCATCGGGCGCATCCTCCAGGGCCGCAAAGAGCGCTGCGACCATGCTGCGCTCGTCGCTGTCCCCGGCGGTCATCACGACCGGGCGTTCGATCACCGGGACGCTCTCGCCGGCGATAAATTCCAGGGCCATCCAGCTGATCGCGGCGACCTGGTGGAACGGCCAGCGGATCCTCTCCTTCCTCGCCTCGCTCCCCTCGGCCACGACATAGGCCTTGTGGCGCGAGCGATCGAAGAGGAACTCGAGGTCGAATACGATCCAGCGCGCGCAGGCGGGACGCTCCTCGTCCCGCCGCGCGGCGAACATCCGCGCTTCGTGTTCAAGGCTGGGGTAAAGGCGATCGAGGTCGCCATCGAGATTTACGATATCGGTCATGTCAGATTTCCTCATGGCGCACCGGCTCGATCCGCGAGGTTGACCCGGTGCAAGTTTGACGTGGGATTTGGTGGTTTGGGCTATCGCCCGATCAGCGATGCCGCTCGGCTGCAGTGAGGGCCCGCGTGGTCATGGCCGGAAGGCCCTTGCGATACCCCCAGGCCTGCTCGTGTTCGACCTTCTCCGGCGGCAACTCGATCTGCCAGAAGGGACCTTCCGGGTTCCAGCTATATCCGCGGGCGCGCAGCATATCCTTTTTTGCAAACGGCGCACGCTCGGCCTGTACCATCACCGAGGGCGCATCGGCGGCCTCGATCAGGCGCGCCAGATGCGTGCGGACCGGGCCGCCGCCGGGATCGCGCTGGCGGTGCTGCAAAAGCCAGAACAGCGACCACACATCGGCAGCTGCCCTGTGCGCGTCGGAGAACCACCCGGCATGTGCGAGAAGCGCGCTTTGCGAGCGCCCCTCGAAGCCGAGTTTAAGCCAGTCGATCTCGCTGCACGAACACGCCCAGGCCTTGCCCGCCAGTTCGGGATAGCGGCGCTCGATGAAGCCAGCATCGAATTTCGAATTATGGGCCACGATCAGGTCCGCGCGATCGAGCAGGCCGCGAGCAAACACATCGTTGATCTGCTGGCCCTTAAGGTGCTGCGCGCCCAGCCCTGTAACCAGGCTGATCCGCGGATCGAGTTCGCGCCCCGGATCCTGCAGCCAGCTGAAGGGTCCAAAGTGCCCGATGACTTCGTCGTGATCGTCAACGAAGCAGAGCATGATAGCGAGCTCGATGATAACATCGTGCTCGGCCGAGAGGCCGGTGGTTTCCGTATCGACGATCGCAATGCACCGGCCATCGGGCATCGGCCCCATATGCGGCATCGACGGAAAGGGTTTGGGCACCCGCCGCAGCACGCGGTAGTCGCCATAGGTTTTCAGCTCTGCCGCCAGCGCTTCGGCGTCTGGCGACAGGTGGTCGGTATTGATCATTGTCATTCTCCGGTTTTGCTGAAACCGGCAAGGCGCGGGACGCGCTCTTCGCATCCCTTTTCCTTTCACCCTGCCGGCTTCAACCGGCAGGTTCTTCCTTCAGCTCTGTTTCCATCCCTGAATGGGCGCGGCAGCGCTCCGCTTTTCGCGCTGCGGCGCCAAAAAAAGGGCGGCCCTGGAGCCGCCCTTTCATGGGTTCAGGGGCATATGTTGAGGGCTCTCAGCCCTCGTAATCGTATCTCGACATATCGAGCCCCTCGAGCGCATCGTCCTCAGCCACGTCAGGCGTGGCCCGATCGTCTTTGGCGCCCTCGCCGCTCGCCGGCTTCGATAGCGAGGCCAGCAGCTTGTCGTACTGACTGCGCACTTCTTCGAGCCTGGCTTCAAGGCGTTCCGCACGCGACGTCTGTGCCGCCAGGTCGGCCCTGGACTTCTCCAGTTCCTCTTCCATGGCAGCCATCTCGCGCTCGGCCTGTTCGAACTGCTCCTGCTGGTGGGTGCATTTATCCTCGAGCGATTCGGTATGCTTACGCAGGATTGCCTCATTCTTCGCTGCCTCCTCCCGGTCTTCGGCGATGGCTTTGCCCGAAAGACCGATTACAAGATCGATCGCGGTATCCAGGATGTCGGTGAGCCGGGTGGTGAGAGCAGGCCGCAATGTCGGAGGGGCCAGGTTCATGCACTGGCGACCCTGGGCTAACTGGCGTTGCTTCCAGTCTTCATACAGCGCGTAATTCGCCTCGTTTGCACGGTCACGGCCGAGGAACACGGCAACTTGGTTGGCATTGAGGAGGTCGAGATCGCCGCCAAGTTTTTTGAGACACTCGTTGGCGGCACGATCGAACACGGACTGCGTGATCCATTCGTCACTTTTCTTCATGATACATTCTTCCATTCGCACTCCAGCGAATGCAGCGAACCTCGCTGCTTTCGCTGGTTGTCATTGTGGTGAAGCCGTTCCCGGTGCGGGAACGACGCTACATCACGGTCTGGAAGGAGTACGGTCGCTGGTCAGCGCCACCCTGGTGGTGCGAATCCAGCGAATGAACATTGCCGGTGCCGGCAATCTCGACGAAGAATCGTTGAGCCGGCTGACGTAAGCGCGATTTTGACGGTCGCCTATGGTCGCCAGACGCAATTCCAGGCTGGGTCCGAGAAGGATTATCCCCACTATCCGAAGAATGATGGTCGTCATCGCTCAACTCCGGCCGAATTGCGGCAAGGACTATGTAGGATGTGACCAAGATTATGCCAACTACGACCAGAGGATACGCTCCTGGCGTAAAGGCGCGTTCGGGCTGGAAAGCTAGGGACATGAAAACATCTGCATGACCGCATGCCGGCAGCAAAGGCCAACAGGCTTGCTCGACCCGCAACGAGGAATGGTGAGATCGTGACGGTCATCACCCTCGCCCCTGGTCAAAGGGATCGGAGGGACGCAGGGCGCCTTCGCGCGCGGGCCTTTTGAGGCCAACCTCTTTCGCTCGATCGCCGGGCTTGGATTCGCGAACCTCCGGACTGCTCTGTTGGGCCGCCACAGGCTCTTGCCCCGAGCGCCGCCTCCAGAATTCAGGATGCTGGTTCACCAATATCGTCGCTATCCGCGCGGCCACGGCCTTGTCGCTGCCGGCGACTGCCGCGTTGAGCGCAGCCTGGCCAGGCGCCATCGCACGGTCGAACTTGAAGCGATCGGGACGCGCGCGGGCGACCTCGATGAGGCGGCGAAACGTTGGATCGGCGCCTTGCATCGACCAGAAATCTCTCGCCCATTCCTGGCCCGGCCCCGCCATATTGAGGCCGCCTTCGTCGATCGACGCATTACCCGAGACGATTGCCGCAGCAATCCAGCGCCGCTTATCGAGCTGGATCTGTTCGGCGGCACGAAGGGTTAGCTGGATATCCCGGTCGACCAGCATTTCCGGGCTACCGGCGAAGGCTTTGCGCAACGCGGTATCATCGAGGAAGCGGTATTCATGGCCTTCGAATTTCCGTCGATAGCGCGAAGCAGCAAGCAGGAACCTGTCATGCCGGATGTCCTCGATGAGCTTCCCCCGCGCGGCGACCAAGGCCGCATCATCGCCGCCCACGATGGTCCTGGTTGGCTCGGAAAGGTATCGCCCGACCAACGCCTCCAAGAGGAAATCCTGGCCGGTGCGGTTAATCTCGGTAATGCGTGAGGCACGCTGCCGGCGATCGTCGGCGACCTTTCGCCTCGCCGCTTTGCGCGCAGGCAGCGTATCGTAAAATGCCCGCGACCTTTCAAGAAAGCCGCGCGCCGCGCCTCCCCTAACCGAAGCCGCATGGACAAGCCCGAGCTTTTTGAGGGGGCCCTCTTCCAAAGCAACCCCGAGCTCGGCTGCGATACGGGCCAGGCCTCTCCGGATTTTCTGCGCCGAAGCGATGCGCAGGCGCCCGAAACGATACCGTGCAAGCTTGAGCGCGTCGATACGCGCTCTGCGCTTCTGCGACACGATCTGGATCGTGCGAAGACGCTCGACAAAGGCCAGCTCGGCCCCATCCCAATACCTGCGAGCATCCTCTGCCATTTCGATCCGGTAGCGATCCTTGCGTTCGCGTCGCTCCTCGTCTACGCGAAGCGCCTTCCGAGGCGAATATCGGCCTGGGGGCGAACCCCAGAGCAGCGCCAGCGTGTCTCCTTCCTGCTGCGGGAAGACACGGTCCGCCTTGAATGGCTTCGACAGCGACTTTTCCAATGCTTTGACCTCGGCCACTTCCTTTTCATGGGAGCGGCGGCGCTGCGTCCGCCGTTCATTGGTATCGCTCCCGGTCTCGACATCTCTCATCCTGCGATAGAAATGTGCGTTATTCTTTTCGAGGTACTCGGCGAGTTCCTTGCACTCTTCGATCTCTGCGCGCCTGTCGGCAAAACGATCACGCTCATCCTCGGTGAGCTTTTCAAACCGCGGCATCACGAATGTGCGAACCGCAAGATCTGGCGCGGCCGGTTCGAAGCCGCCTTTCAACCGATTTCCCAGCTTACCGAGTGCCGCGTTGCTATACGCCTTGTTGGCCGCAATGGACTGACCTTGCGCGTGTTGGCCCGCCGCAGGAAGATAATCCTTGGCGACAATCCGCGCGCCGCTCTGGCCAGCGACGTATTTTAGCCCGACCCGCGCAAGGCTTTCATGAACCTGTGCTGCGGTATCCGACTTCATGATGCGGGACTTGGCCAAGACTTGGACCGCCCGTTCCATGTCCCACTCCTCGCCGGACCGCTCGATATGCGCGGCGTAATTATCCCTCTTCCAGGCTTTGTGTGCTTTCTGGGCGGCGACGATCTCGGAACGACCGAGTATGTTGCCGTTCTCGTCTGCGACCTTGATGTCCGAGAAGGTGTGATACACTCCGGTTCGATCCGCAACGAACCGGCGATTGGGTTCGGGTTCCAGGTCTAGGTCGCGCTCGATGATCGCCATGGCGATCTGACCGGCTTCTTTCCACCAGTCCTGACCAAACGTGACCGGTCGGTCTTTTGCCGGCAGGAAGCTGACCACCAGACCATGCATATGATCGTTGTCGGTGTCGCGATGATCGGCCCAGATCGAAGGGCAATCTTCTACGCCCAGAACACGGCAGACGACCGAACGGACATGTTCCAGTTGTTCTGGAGTGAGGTGCTCACCTTCGCGGCTGCTGATGGCCATGTGCCAGAAGCGCTTCAATCCACCGCGCGCGCCATAAATTGCAATTTCCTGCGATCGGCCTTCGGGATCTTCAGAAACCAGGTTGTAGGCATGACGTCCTTCGATCCTGTGCCCATGGCCAGCTTCGATGTTCACGTAGTCGCCGACAGGCTTGACCTGCTCCATCACGGCCAGGTCATCGGCACTAAGCTGGATGTCGAAGATGTAGCGCGCCCGCGAGAGCGACGTCGAGAACGCAAGGTTCTGCTTGAGCTTCGGGCTGGCAACGTGGCTTAGCGCGCTGTCGTATCGCCAGATGTTGATGATCATCTGCCGTCCTTGCGCTTTTCGATGAGCGGGATCGAACTGGATCGCTCTTGGCGAAGGGCAATCAGGCGGCACATATCGCGCGCTTCCTTGAGAATGGCGCTGGTGGTCGACCTGGCATCCTCGATCAGCGCGAGCACATCTTCATGTCGCCCTTTGGCGAGCAACCCGAGAAGCGCATGCTCCGGGTCATCATCCTCGAAATTTCGTGCCGCCGCCAGGTCGTCGTTTATCCGCTTTTGAAGCGCGACCAACAAGACATCGAACCGCTTGTGCCGCGCTGCCATTGCTAGCAGTCGCGCGCCAACGTCGACCACGGGATCGCGCAAGCCCGAAGGGTGGAAAATGCGATCGCGGCAGTATTGCCCGACCTCCCTGTCAGGCACCTCCCGCTGGATTTGTGCCTTCTGCTCCTCGGTCACGTAGAACTTGATATAGAGGCGTTTTGACCGCCTCTTGGGCTTGGCTGAAACCTTCTTATCGGCCATGGCTAAATCTCCTTTCGCCCGCCGTGCGGGCGGCAAAAGAAACGCCGTCACGAAGCGTCAGCGACACGATGGCGAAACGTGTGGGGCACCCACACCCATCCTGCAAAAGAAACAGGCCCCGTTTCACCACTTTGCCTCCGGCAGCGGGAGCCCGATCTGGTCAAAGACGAGTTCGATGCAACGCGCGACGTCGGCGCTGCGCGCCAAGGCCTCGCGCGTTGCATCGGCATCCTGAGATAGCTTTGTCGCCTTCGCGACGAGCTCAGCGTCGGACGCATCCCGCAGGGCTCCGAAAAAGCCGTTCGCCAGCAATTTTCCTTTATGAAACGCGCCGTAAGGCAATGCAGGACGCCGAAGGGCGTCCGTAGGCTCGCTCTTTGCGTCGCGCGAGCTGGACGGTTGCTCTTGAACATAGGACCGCCGCATCGGATCTGCTGCGGATTCCGCGCCAGTCCGATGGTTACGGGTGGGTTCGGACCCGAGATTGTGCGATCGCACAGAGTCCGTCGCATGATCGGGAGGGGAGGTCGCCGCCGCACTCTCGGCCTTTGGTTTACCGTCCGCGTTACCGCGCTTAGCCGCTAGGCGACGTTCGTACTCGGCATTGACTCGCGCGCTCCAGTCGCCAGCAGCATCGCCTGGCCAGCCGGAATCCATAGTCGGCTCGCTCAGGAGCCATTGGAGCACCGGCGACTGATAGCAATCGCGCGTGATGTAGCGGCGGTCATTCAGCCATCTCAGCCAGCGTTCGAGTTCCTCTTTTTGCTTGTCGGAAAGAGGACAGGCCGTTGCGACCCGTTTGACCAACGCCTTCGGATTGAACCGCTTGGTTGGCATGGCATGGATTTGCCGCGCATCTTTGAATCCGTGGGCAATAGCGCGGTATGGAAATCCCGGCGAAAGAACTGGCTCGTCGGGGTCGAGCGCGCCGCCTCCGAATTCTTCGCGCAGGGCTTTGAGCCTGATCGCCTCCTTCTCGCCCGCCGTCTGCTTACGGCGTTGCGGCCGCTTCCGCTTGTTATCTTCGTTTACTTCGGGCATTCGTCTTACTCCTAAAGGTCGATGATACCTATTAGGATGAATTGACGAAGATGAGTAACGCGGCCGCGTATTATCTTACCCGTTTATCCCCTTGACGCATGTGTGACTCGGAAGATTCCCGTCAAGAGGAATGCGCCCAGCCGAGTCTGATTTCAATTTATCCTTGACTTTCTCTCATGTAGGAGGGGCGCATGAATGCGGAAGTTGCCCCTCGACTGCCCTACAATCCCGGGGTTCTGCGCTGGGCTCGGAAGTTCGCCCAGCTCACGGTTCACGAAGCTGCGAAGAAGGCTGGCACAAGCCCCGAGAACGTAGAGGCGTGGGAGGAAGGCGAGGGCATCCCTACGGTCCGGCAAGGTAGGCTTCTTGCCAAAGCTTACGACCGCTCTTTTATGGAGTTCTTTCGCAAGACGCCCCCTCCCGTCTCCGAAACCGAGCTCGTGCCTGATTTCCGGCTTCACAGGCACGTTCCGAAGCCAGATGAAGATCGCGAGCTAAAGAAGGTCCAACGTTGGGCCGAAGCGATGCGGAACTCCGCGCTCGATCTCTACGAAATACTTGGGGAACAGCCTCCGCGATTCCCGGATGGACTTTTTGCGACACTGGCATCTAACCCCGAGGTTGTCGCAAAACAGGCGCGTGAGCTTACTTCGTTCACGCTAGATAAGCAGCTCAATCTGCCAAGCGCCGAAGTTGGGCAACTGCCGAAGCGCATTAGGGCGCTGATCGACAGTCTTGGCGTTCTCGTTCTTCGTCACCCGGCACTCGACAAGTTCGGATCGCGAGGCATTTGTCTTTTTAAACAGCCACTACCCATCATTATATACAGCAGCGAAGCGCCAGCCGCACAGTGCTTCACTCTGGCCCACGAGCTTGCGCACATCATTCTGCAAACCAGTGCCCTCAGTGGACCACCCGCCAATGAACGAGAGGGCGCGGAGGCTGAAACCGAACGGTGGTGCAATCAGTTCGCTGGGGCCTTTCTTGTTCCAGCAGACGCCGTGGCAGAGCGTTGGGCAAAACCCAACGAACCCATAAAGGCGATAGGCGACGACACACTGAAACAGTGGGCGCGGTCGTTCGGTATAAGCAAGCACGCAATGCTGATCCGCCTGGTGGATCTCGGATACGTGGAGCCCGGGTTTTACTGGGGGCGTAAGAGGGCCGAGTTTCTTAAGGAAGAAGAGGAATTCGAGGGAGGCGGACGGTCTAAGTATTACGGTGTGCGTTTCCGCTCACAGAACGGGGAGCTATTCACCAGCCTAGTGATGGAGGCTTGGGACCGACGACTGATTACCAACCACAATGCTGCCGAGTTTATGGGCATTAAGAACTTGTCCCATCTCAATGACATCAGAGAGGACTTTTCGGCCTCGTGAAGCGCTATTGTGTCGATATGTCGGGGCTCAGCAATCCCGCGTCCGAGGAAGTTGCCCCTCAAGACATCCATGTGACGCTATGGGCGAAAATTCATGCCTTGATTGAGAACGGCGACGTAGCGGTGACCGAGGAAATCTTCGAAGAACTTTGTCATATCCCGGCGCCGCTTGGCGAGTGCATCAAAGAAAACAAAAAGTCGCTTATCCTTGAGGTAGACGACGACAGCTGGGACGCAGCGGCCTACATTGAACACGCCACACGTATGCAAGACGATCACCAACCATATATCAGAGAATTCAACGGAGGCGGCAAAGGCACCGTTGGAATGAATGACATCTCGATTGTGGCCCTTGGCAAGGCGCTGAAGCTGCCGGTCGTCAGCATGGAAAAGCGGAAGGCCCACCAGACCGAATTCAAACGGACCATTCCCGATATTTGTGATGCAGAGAACGTCACCCATATGACGTTCAATGAATTTCTGCGTGCGGAAGGGATCACGCTATGACACTCACGCTTAGCGAGGCGCTTGCGACTGACCGATTGGACGAGTTTGTAGAGCAGGCCGAAGCCGCAGGTATAGGCCCCGCCGATCATTCTCAATTTGAAGCGGTGGTGAGGCGCGTCACAGCGCCCCAACCAGTAGATCAAACATCCCGTTCACCCGGTGACGGTTCGAAGCGCGGAAAGTGAATTCGTCCAGATAACGCTGCATATGCTTGCCGCTGATCTGGACGTGAGTTGACCGCACCGACGCCTTGAACAGCTTCCAGAAGCCTTCCACCGTGTTGACGTGGAAGGTTTCGCCGCTCCGGTAGTCATAGTGCGCATATTCCTTGGCACCATGCTTCACGCGGCCATGCTCGTAACCGTCGCCAGTCAGTAAGCCGTAGCTATAGAGTTCATCCGTCGAAACGGTTGCGCCCTTTTCGACATTGGCCAGAACTACATCGCGCAGCGTGTCCTTTTTGACGTTCGGGATAACAACCGCCTTCATGCGGCCATCGCGCTCTGCAAGGCCCATGACAATCGTTTTGCCAGCAGCACCGCGACCACGCTTGCCCGAGCGGCGACCGCCAACGTAAGCTTCGTCCAGTTCGATGTGACCAGCCAGGAGCGCGTCAAAACCCTGTGCCTTGCTCATAAGATCGCGGATTTGCTGACCGATGCGATAGGCCGTCTTGTAGGTCACGCCGAGTTGGCGCTGGAGTTCCTTACCGCTCACGCCGTGGCGCGTGGTGCAGAACAGATAAATTGCGTAATACCAACTAACTAGCGGCGTGCGCGTGTTCTCAAGGATGGTGCCAGCGGTAGGGTTTACGTGGTGACCGCATGAGGCGCAAACGTAGGTGCGGCGCTTTTGCAGCTTGTGGAATGTGCTTTCGACGGTGCCGCACTTGGGGCAGTCGAAACGAGTGCCGCCAAAACGCACTTGCATGATGTGTTCAAGGCAAGCGTCATCCGAATTGAAGCGCTGGAAGAACTCACGAACCGAGAAATCAGGGGAGGCGGATGGGCTTTTTGTCATGCCATCTTAATGGCACAACTCCATACATGCGTCAAGGGGATAAACGGGTTATCTTATGCAATGACAAATAAACGCGATACCATTTGGGCTATGCCATGCTTAAATCACATGGTGAATCGCTAGCCGCGTTTCTCCGCGATGGTAATCTTGCCGCTTCATAACTGATAGAGAAGGGTCTAATTTCTCCCGTCGGATCGTAGCCGTTGAACTAATCAGAATTTTCGCGACATAATTTTTCGCGAAGGGGCTTCTCAAAAACTAACACACGGACATGGGTGACGCGATAATCGCGCGCGCCTGCGTGTATTTGCTGAGCGATGTGAACTTGCAACCAATGAGGGTTCGCCTCAGAGCGCCCATCGTTCTAATGAACAGATTTCATAAGCTTGTGCTGATCTAATGCGCTAATCATGAGCGCCTCAAAGGCTCATATCCTTGGCATGAACAAACCCAAGGAGACACGATCGTGAAGACACGAACTCTCGGCCAGAACCTCAAAGTTTCGGCCGTCGGCTACGGCTGCATGGGCCTCGACTTTGGCTATGCGGAGAAGGTCAGCAAGGCCGATGGCGTGAAGCTGATCCGCCAAGCCCATGAGCGCGGGGTCACCTTCTTCGACACCGCCGAAGTATATGGGCCTTTCACCAACGAAGAAATGGTGGGCGAGGCGCTGGCACCCGTCCGGGACGATGTCGTGATCGCCACCAAGTTCGGGTTCGATGCCGCTGCGGGCAATTTGCAGTCTCTCAACAGCCGCCCGGAAAACATCAAGGCTGTGTGCGATGCCTCGCTCAAACGGCTGCGTACCGACGTTATCGATCTCTTCTACCAGCACCGCGTCGATCCGGACGTGCCGATCGAGGACGTGGCGGGCACGGTGAAAGACCTAATCGAAGCAGGCAAAGTACGTCACTTCGGATTGTCGGAGCCCAGCGCGCAGACGCTGCGACGGGCGCATTCCGTCCAGCCGGTGACGACGCTGCAGAATGAATACTCATTGTGGACGCGCGGGCCGGAAACGAACGGCATCCTCGATACGTGCGAAGAGCTTGGCGTGGGCCTCGTGCCTTACAGTCCGCTCGGCAAGGGTTTCCTGACTGGTGCGATGAACAAGGATACCGCGCTCGGCGAAGGCGATTTTCGCAGCCGACTACCTCGTTTCCAGGCCAAAGCCATGGAGAAGAACCAGGCGCTGGTCGATCTAATCACCGGTGTTGCGCAGGAAAAGGGTGCCACCCCCTGCTGGCCCGATCCGGATAAACACTTCCCGGCACGCCGCCGAAACAGTGCTCTGGCCGAAACTGCGGTCGTTCCTGCGGGAATACCCGGAAATCGAGATGGAGTTCAGCGTGGACTCCGGATTCGCTGACATTGTCGAGGGCAGGTCCGATGCCGGGGTCCGTCTGGGTGAGGCAATCGACAAAGACATGATCGCCGTCAGGATCGGACCAGATCTGCGTATGGTGATCGTTGCCTCACCGGATTATATCCGAGATGCCGGGAAGCCGAAGAGCCCGACTGACCTGTCCGGGTTCGAATGCATTGGGCTTCGGTTTAAGACCGCAGGCTCGATCTATGCCTGGGAACTGTCCAAAGGCGGTCGTGATGTAAATGTCCGTCCTCATGGTCGCCTAGTCTTCGACAGCACTGTCGATATAATCCAGGCCGCATTGGATGGCTTTGGGCTTGGTTTCGTTATGGAAGATGACGTGGCTGATCACGTCCGTCAGGGTCGTCTCGTCCATGTGCTTGAAGAATGGTGCCAGCCGTTTGGAGGCTATCACCTCTACTATCCTAGCCGCAGACAGCCATCGGCTGCGTTCAGTCTTCTCGTTGATCGCCTGCGTCATCGGGACTGATGGGCGCACCGATTCAGTCGCACCGATTATCAGTTATTCATTATGGGGTATTGTCGGGGGTATGGATTACCAAATCTTGAGTTTTTAATTCGATATATCAAGGCGTTATATACTCTGTTCGAAGCCCTCCGTCTCCGCCACCACCCTGCAAGACCCGATCGCTTTTGGCGCTGCGAAACCACCTCGCGGAAAGGTGGCCCGTCCCGGAGGAGCCTTCGTCTTCAATCCGCCTTCACTATCCGGTCAACTCCGGCGCGTGTTACCGCGTGATAGCTATCGCGTGTTTTGGCGTAGATGCGCCGCGCGATCGGCTGGCCCCATTCGCCTTCGTCCCACAGGACCTGAAACAGCGGGCGCACGAATTTTGCCCGGCCGACCTCAGCCAGAAACTCCTCTGCTTTTGGAACTGCGGGCTCGTATCGGTTCATCAGTCCAAGTTCGAGCCAGAGGAACAGGATCTCGTTGTTTCCAGCGTCAGACAGACCGAGCGCGCTGTCGAGTGCGGCGAGTTGTTCGGCACTGCGTGTTTTTGGAATGTTGTCCAGGAACCGCATCTGCTCCGCCGCGCTCCAGCCGCTATAGGCGGCAGGGATCGACCCATCGGCTGTGTAAGCCGATACGGCCGCATCGACTTCAGCGAAAGCGGCAGGATCAGGGCGCACGACATTCGATGGCAAGCCTGGTTCGAAAATCCACTCACGAAGCTTTAGCGCTTGTGCTTCGGCTGGCGAAACAACGAGGTTTGCAAGCATGTCTTCATAAATGAGTTCGCTCGTAGCAGGCTGGAAAGCGTGATTGTCGAACCACTGGCGCAACCAGGCATCGAAGCGTTCGCGGCCTATTGTGCGTTCCAAGGTCCGCATGAAGAAATGGCCCTTGTCGTACGTGATCGCACTGCCGAGTTCGTCGGCACCGGGTTCGTGATGCAATGCACTACCAGGCGCATCCATGCCGACTTCGGCCAAAGTCTCTTCGATCGCAGCGAATGAAAGAGCGGCCTCCTGCTCGGCGCGCTTCTTGCCGTAGACCGCCTCGACGATCCGGTTTTCGAAGTATGAGGTTACGCCTTCGTTGAGCCAGCTATCTTCCCAGACGGCATTGGTCACGAGGTTGCCGGACCAGCTATGCGCCAATTCATGGGCGACGAGGCCGTTATTCGAACGGTCGCCCGCAATGAAAGTCGGTGTCAGGAAGGTCATGACCGGATTTTCCATTCCGCCATATGGGAAGGAAGGGGGAAGCACGATCATGTCGTATCGGCCCCAGCGATAATCGCCGTAAAGCTGCTCGGCAGCGACAACCATGTCTTCCGTATCGCCAACCTCTTTCCATGCGCGATCCAGCGTTGCAGGCTCTGCCCAAACGCCTGTGCGCGGTCCGATGGCTTTGAAATCGATATCACCGGCCGCGATAGCGATCAGATAAGGGGGGACCGGCTTGTCCATCACGAATTTGAACGCGCGGCGGCCATCGCCGAGATCTTCGGGTTCGCCCTGCCGCACGCCGCTCATCACCACGTCGAGCGGCTTAGGTGCGGTGATGCGCGCCTCCCAAGTCTGACGGATGCCGGGGCTATCCTGAGTTGGTATCCACGTGCGATTGAGAATGGCCTGACCCTGACTGAACAAGAACGGATGAACGCCGCCCTTGGTCTGTTCGGGGCTCAACCATTGTAGCGCGTCCGCATCAGCAGGCGCACGGTACTCGATGCGCAGCTTTTGCGCGCCGTCCAACGCGATTGTCAGCGGTGCGCCCTTGCCTCCTTCGGCGATCGTCTCGCCGATCTGATATTGAAGCTCACGCCCCGCACCATCGGTTACACGGGCGATTTCCAACCCGTTCGAGTCGAGCACGATCTCTTCGGCGCCGGGCTGTGCGAGCACATCGAGTTCGGCGGTGCCGCTTACTCGTCTAGCATCGAAATCGAGCGCCAGATCGAGCGCAACGTGGGTAACTCGCGCTATCTGGGGCTTTGCATACGTCGCGCTGTCGATGGCATCCGGACGGGTCAGAATCGGTGAAACCATACGATCCGATGCAGAGTTGGCCATGGGCGGTGCGGTCTCCATCGTAGTGCAGGCGGTGCTGGCAAGTAAAAGGGCGAGCGGGGCAGCTAGGCGACGCATGGGGAAACTCCGGTTTGTTATGGTACCGGATGCGCGATCCGGCCTCTTTTCGGTTCCGGGACTTTATTGCCGATCTGTCGAATGCGCGCCAGCCCTGCAGCCGAAATCATATCAAAGACACTGGCCAAATCCCTGATCCCATGTGATGAGAACGTTAACAAACAACGAGGGAGAGATGTTGTGATCCGAACTGCACTCATATGCGCAGCGGCAGCCTGCCTTGCTGCATCATCGCTGGCGGCGCAGGAGCCAAGCGATGATCGTACGCTCGTATGGTCGGATGAATTCAACCAGGCCGAACTCGATCGCACGAAGTGGGGCGTTATCGGCACGGACTTCTGGGTCAATAACGAACAGCAGGCTTATGTGGATGACTCTGCCGTACTGTCGATCATCGATGGGGTGTCAGGCGCCGATGGAGGCGCACTCATTCTACGCCCCGTATTCAAGCCGGGCGTAGATCCCCATCCCGAACGCAAAGCGGATTTTCTATCCGGCCGGGTGGAAACCCAAAACAAGTACGAATTCACATATGGCCGTGCCGAAGCCCGCATCAAAATGCCAGACGCCGATGGCGTTTGGCCAGCGTTCTGGCTACTCGGCAACGATGCTTGGCCCGGCACCGGCGAAATCGACATCATGGAATATGTGGGCGAGAAGGACTGGGTTGGTGTCGCCCTGCACGGCCCTGGTTACTCCGGCGAAACTCCGCTGGTGAACAAGTTCTACTTTCCCGAAGGTGAAGATGTAACGGGCTGGCACGTCTATGCGGTTGAATGGAAAAAGAATGAGATCCTGTTTCAGGTCGATGGCCGCACGCTGTACCGCGTGACGCGCCCTATGGTCGAAAATTACGGAAAGTGGGCATTCGACAATCCCAAATACCTGATCCTGAATTTCGCGATGGGCGGGGCCTATCCGTTCAAGACAAACGGCATAGAAAAACCCTATAACGGCGTTCCGCAATCTACGGTCGACAAGGTCAAGTTAGGCGAAGTGGCGATGCTCGTCGATTGGGTCAGGGTTTACGCGCCTGAAGAATAAGGTTGCGTTGCGCGCAACATGAGGTGCGTGCACATAGCTGGAAATGATTGGGGCGACCGGCTAGGGCGATAAACCATGTTCGATGGCTTTGACGCTTTGCTGCTCGCCCGGATCCAGTTCGCCTTCACGGTGAGCTTCCATTTCATATTTCCGGCCTTGTCGATCGGGCTGGCGAGTTACCTCATGGTGCTCGAGGGCTTGTGGCTGAAAACCGGCAAGCAACTCTATCTCGACCTGTTCAAATACTGGCTCAAGATCTTCGCAATCACTTTCGCGATGGGCGTCGTGTCCGGCATCGTGATGAGTTATCAGTTCGGGACGAACTGGGCCGTGTTTTCAGACAAGGCCGGCCCGGTAATCGGGCCATTGATGGCTTACGAGGTGCTTACGGCCTTCTTCCTCGAAGCGGGTTTTCTCGGAGTCATGCTGTTCGGTATGAACAGGGTTGGGAAAGGCCTGCACTTCGCGGCCACATTCATGGTCGCTTTCGGCACCTTCGTATCTGCATTCTGGATCCTCTCGGTCAATAGCTGGATGCAGACCCCGGTCGGGTTCGAGATGGGCGCCAATGGGCAGTTCCTGCCCGGCGATAGCTGGTGGGACATCGTATTCAGCCCGAGCTTTCCCTATCGCCTGGTCCATACGGTGCTGGCGGCCTACCTTACCACCGCGTTCGTCGTTGGAGGTGTCGGCGCATGGCATCTGCTGAAAGATCGGACGAATGCGCACGCACGCAAGATGTTTTCGATGGCCATGTGGATGGCAGCATTGGTGGTGCCGATCCAGATATTTGCGGGCGACATGCACGGCCTCAACACTCTGGAGCATCAGCCACCAAAGGTGATGGCGATGGAAGGGCATTTCGAAAGCCATCCGGACGGTGCCCCGCTGTATCTCTTCGGCATTCCGGATCAGGATGCGCAAGAACTCAGATATGCCATCGGCATCCCCAAACTCTCGTCGCTCATCCTCAAGCATGATCCGGACGCGCCGCTGGATGGGCTGGACACTGTTCCGCGCGACGAACAGCCGCCAGTGGCTGTGGTTTTCTGGACCTTCCGCATTATGGTCGGCTTGGGATTCGCCATGCTTGGCGTAGGCCTATGGAGCCTTTTCGCCAGAATGCGGGGAAAACTATACGACTGGAAATGGTTGCACCGTGCCGCCCTGCTCATGGGGCCGAGCGGCTTTATCGCTGTCATCGCCGGCTGGGTCACCACCGAAGTCGGCCGGCAGCCGTGGGTGATTTACGGTCTTTTGCGAACAGCCGATGCGGCCAGCCCGCTTGATGCCCCGGCAGTCGGGGCATCCTTGCTCGCTTTCGTTATCGTCTACTTTACGGTTTTCGGCGTGGGCGTCTGGTATATCCTGCGACTGATGAAGGCACCGCCTCATGCCGGGGAAAAGGGCGTGAAGCGAACCGAGAAGGGGCCCGTGCGGACCGCCGGTATCACACCCGGGCCGACGCAAAATCCGGGTCACAATCCCGACACCCTCCCTTCGAACCACGAGGAGGCAGATGATGGCCGTTAACGTCGATCTCACCGTCGTCTGGGCTTTTATCATCGCCTTCGCGGTTTTCGCCTATGTGGTCATGGACGGCTTCGATCTTGGAATCGGCATCCTGTTCCCAAGCTTCGAAGTCGGACGCGAGCGAGACCGCGCGATGAATTCGATAGCACCGGTGTGGGACGGGAACGAGACGTGGCTCGTGCTGGGCGGCGGCGGACTGTTCGCGGCGTTCCCCCTCGCCTACGCCGTAATTCTTCCCGCCACCTATCCCCTCATCATTGCGATGCTACTGGGGTTGGTCTTTCGAGGGGTGGCTTTCGAGTTCCGGTGGCGCGACCCTTCCCATCGACGCCTCTGGGACTTCGCCTTCACCGGCGGCAGCCTGGTGGCTGCGATGGCACAGGGGATGACCCTTGGCGCGCTGCTGCAAGGCATTGATGTCGTCGACCGGGCCTACGCGGGCAGCTGGTTCGACTGGTTCACCCCATACACGTTGCTTACCGGGATTGGTACGGTAGCCGGTTATGCGTTGCTTGGCGCTTGCTGGCTGGTGTGGAAGCTCGATGGCGAAGCGCAGGCGCACGCCCGCACGCTCGCAAAGCGCGCAGCATGGGCCACTCTCGTCCTCATGGGCGGCGTGAGCATCTACAATCTCGGCCTGCGACCCGAATATGCAGACCGCTGGCTGACCGCACCCGAAATCTATTTCGCTGCTCCTGTGCCGATCCTGACAGGACTTATAGCGCTCACGCTGCTTCGGTCGCTGTCGGTGGAGCGTCATTCAAAGCCATTTTGGCTCAGCCTTGCGCTGTTCTTTTTCGGCATGGCAGGACTGGGCGTTACCATGTGGCCGTACGTGGTCCCACCGGGGCTCACCATATGGGATGTTGCCGCGCCCGAACGCAGCCAGATATTCATGCTGATTGGCGTCAGCATTACCATGCCACTGATTATCGCCTATACCGCCTGGGCCTATTGGGTGTTTCGCGGCAAGGTCGGAGACGAAGGCTACCATTGACGCAAGCTCCGCTCTGGAAGCGCCTCGCCTGGATGGCGGCGATCTGGCTGGCGAGCGTCAGCGTCCTCGGCGCGGTCGCTTACGTCCTGCGTTTTTGGCTTAGCTGATCAGCTCCACACCGCTTCGGGCGGCAGGCTCATCAGAATAGCGTCGATATTGCCCCCGGTTTTCAGTCCGAACAAGGTCCCACGGTCGTAGACCAGATTGAATTCGGCGTAGCGGCCACGCCATTCCAGCTGGGTCTGCTTGTCTTCGGGCGTGAAATCGGTTTCCATTCGGCGGCGGACAAGCGATGGAAAAACATCGAGAAAGGCCTCGCCCACGTCCTTCGTGTAAGCGAGATTGCGTTCGAATGCAGCCTTGTCTTCGCATTCGAGGTGATCGTAGAAGATGCCGCCAACCCCGCGATGCACACCACGATGCGGGATATAGAAATAATCGTCGGCCCATTTTCTGAAGCGTTCGTAATAGGTCGGGTTATGTGCTGAGCAGGCGGCACGAAAGCGCGCGTGGAACTGTTCCGTATCCTCTTCATACGGGATCGGTGGATTCAAGTCCGCTCCGCCCCCGAACCATGCCTTCCCTGTCGTCAGGAAGCGCGTGTTCATATGTACCGCGGGAACATGCGGATTGGCCATATGGGCTACCAGACTGATACCCGTCGCAGTGAAGCCGGGGTTCTCGGCGCTGGCGCCATTGATCGTACCTGCAAACTCGGGCGCGAAATTTCCGCGAACAGTCGACACGTTTACGCCGACCTTTTCGAAGACCTTGCCTTTCATCAAACCGCGCGTACCGCCGCCAGGATCTGAATTGCCTTCTTCGTCACGGCTCCACCTGTCGTATCGGAAACTCGCCTCCGACCCTGCCTCGCGCTCGATCGCTTCGAACTCGGCGCATATGCGATCGCGCAGGTTTTCGAACCATTTGCGGGCGGTGTCGGTTTGCTGTGTCCAGTCGGTCATGCCAAAGGCCTTGCCATCGCACTTTGGCTACGGCAATAGCGCGCTATGGTTCCCCTTTCGTTCGCCGGTGAGGAATGGCTCCTGACGGAGGGCCGCGCGCTGTATTGGCCGCGTGAACGCGCCCTATTAGTCGCCGACCTGCACCTCGAGAAAGGGAGCTTTTTCGCAGGCCATGGGCAGATGATCCCGCCTTACGACAGCAGAGAGACACTGGAACGTGTTGCACTCGCCATTCGCGAGACAGGCGCGCGCCGCGTTATTACGCTTGGGGACAATTTTCATGATTCCGACGGATCTACGCGGCTCGAGCCTCATGCCTGCGGGATGCTGGAAGCTTTGACGAAGGCCGTGGACTGGGTGTGGATCACGGGCAATCACGATCCGCACATGGATGCGCGATGTGGCGGTGTTCTGGTGGAAGAACTCGAATTGGGGGGCGTTGTCTTGCGCCACCGAGCGCACAAGGGTGAAACCCGACCTGAGCTGTCGGGCCATTACCATCCGCGTCTGCAACTCAAGATCCGCCATCGCAACATCCGTCGGCCATGCGCTGTCGTAAGCGCGAACGACGGGGCGGACGGGAAGCCATCCGGTCGGATGATATTACCGGCCTTCGGCGCTTATACGGGTGGAATGAATGCGGCCGATCCAGCCATCCTTGCGGCGCTTCAACCGGCCGAGCGGATCGATGCCGTGGTACCCGCAAAAGGCCAGTTGGCCCGGTTCAATTTGTGGAATCGCGCTGCTTAAGCGCAACGCCGCAGCGATAAACTGCGCCCCATTCCTATAACACACTTCCGAATCCTCGGAACAATGCCTACATGCGCCCTTTCTAGTACGGCCACCAAAGGAGATTGCCCCATAGCCCGTCCACCCCGCCGTAGCATGCAGATGCCCGTCAAAAGCGGCCCTCGCTACGATAACATGATCAATGTGCCGAAGGTCCGCGTGATCGATCACGAAGGTGAGAACCTCGGCGTTATGTTCACCCGCGAAGCTGTCGAGCAGGCCAACGAACTCGGCCTCAACCTCGTCGAAGTGTCCCCCAACGCGGACCCGCCGGTGTGCAAATTCCTCGACGTCGGCAAATATCGCTACGAGGCGCAGAAAAAAGCGAACCTCGCGCGAAAGACGCAAAAGACGCAGGAAATCAAAGAGATCAAGATGCGCCCGAACATCGATGATCACGATTACGATGTGAAAATGCGTAACGTCGTCAAGTTCCTCGAGAANGGTGACAAGGTNAANTGNACCCTGCGTTTCCGNGGTCGTGAAATGGCCCATCAGCAACTCGGCATGGACCTGCTCAACCGCGTTCGTGACGATGTTGAAGAAATCGCCAAGGTCGAAGCCTTCCCGCGTCTGGAAGGCCGCCAAATGGTCATGGTGCTGGCTCCCAAATAGTCAGCCGANAACGCAATCAAAAGCGACGAACCGGGGAACGCGAATGGCGTCTNCCCGGTTTTTCTTTGCATGAAACAAGCGTCCATTCTCGCCATGGNCTGCAGTCTCGCGCTAACGGCATGCAANCAGTCCGAAACAGATCAAGACAGCCCGGCGACCACCCCGGCANGTGGATCTTCCGTGGAGGNCGCCCTTCCTGCTCCGACCCAGGCTACTGGGCAGATGACAGGTGGAGAGAACGATGGTTCGCCCGATCTCTCCCCCGCCCCCCTGACTCCTGAGGCGGAACGCGGTGAAACAGGGGCTCGCAACGTTTTGCTGTCCTTTGCCCGCGCCATTGAGCTGCGCGAGTTCGATCAAGCGTGGGAAATGCTTGACGAGGGTGATCAGCAGAGGTGGGACAAGGCTCAATGGCGCGCCTTATTTGCCGATCTCGGCAAGATCACGGTCGCAGTCCCAGATGGCTCCATGGAGGGCGCGGCCGGTTCATCCTATTACACCAGTGAGGCCACGATAACGGCAAACGACAAGGATGGTCGTCCCGTTCTATATGAAGGCCCCATCGTCCTTCGCCGCGTCAACGACGTACCCGGCGCCAGTGCCGCCCAACTGCGTTGGCATATCGACAGCGTCCAGCTCGACTGGACACACTAGACTGTTGCAGAAGCAAGCCCGATCCTGCTCGCCATGCGCGGGCCTAGTTGAACGCGATCACGAAGCAAACTAGTGGGATCGCTACAAGCGACGGTTGGCGGAGAAGCGTTCCTGCGGAGGTTAGGAACGGGTGCCGCGATCCATTCGATTAGCTCCCGCCTTCCTGGGAGCGTGTTTTAGGAAGGATGCTCCCCTAATGAGCGATCACGATATCGACCCCACCTCGCCCCGCATGGCGCCCAAGCCGGAAGTGACCAAGATCGGCGGCCGCGAACTCAAGCCCAGCACTCTGATGATGGGTCACGGCTTCGACCCGGTGCTGTCGGAAGGTAGCCTCAAACCGCCGATCTTCCTGACGTCGACCTTCGCTTTCCCAAGCGCGGCCGATGGGAAACGCCATTTCGAAGGCATCACCGGCAAGCGCCCAGGCGGTTCGGACGGTTTGGTATATTCGCGCTTCAACGCACCTAATCAGGAAATTCTCGAGGATCGGCTTTCCGTTTGGGATGGCGCCGAAGACGCGCTGAGTTTCTCGAGCGGCATGACGGCGATCTGTGTCCTCATGTTGGCCTATGCCAATCAGAACGATGTCATCGTGCATTCCGGTCCGCTTTATGCAGCGTCGGAAGGCTTCGTTGCCAAGGTGCTTGCACGCTTCGGCATCACCTATGTCGATTTCCCCGCCGGTGCCACGCGCGAAGACATCGACGCAGTGCTCAGCAAAGCGAAGGAGCAAGCCAAATCGCAGGGCGGCAACGTTTGCATGGTGTATCTCGAAAGTCCCGGCAATCCGACAAATGCTCTGGTCGATGTCGAAGCCGTCCGCGCGGCCGTCGACGAGGCCGGGCTCGAATGTCCGATTGCCATCGACAACACCTTCCTTGGTCCGCTTTGGCAGCGTCCGCTCGACCANGGCGCGGACATCGTGGTCTATTCGCTGACCAAATATGTCGGCGGCCATTCNGACCTNGTCGCGGGCAGCATCGCCGGAGCGAAGAGATGGATGGACCCGGTCCGCATGCTTCGCAACACGATGGGCGGCATCTGCGATCCCAACACCGCATGGATGCTACTGCGCTCGCTCGAAACGGTCGAACTTCGCATGCAACGGGCCGGAGATAACGCAGCGCGGGTTTGCGATTACCTTGCCAAGCACCCCAAGGTCGAAGGCCTAGGCTATCTTGGCATGATAAAGGATGCCCGCCAGCAGGATATCTATGATCGCCATTGCAAGGGCGCTGGCAGCACCTTTTCGCTGCTGCTAAAAGGCGGAGAGGCCGAGTGCTTCCGCTTTCTCGACAGCCTGAAAATCGCCAAGCTCGCCGTCAGCCTTGGCGGAACAGAAACTCTGGCAAGTCACCCGGCTTCGATGACTCACCTTTCGGTCGCGGAAGGACGGCGCGCGGAACTCGGAATTTCCGATAATCTGGTACGGATCAGTATCGGGATCGAGGATCCGGACGATCTGATCGCCGACTTCGAACAGGCGCTGGAGGCAGTCTGACACGCATCGGTTTTCTCGCCTGCGCGGAAACGCTTCCCAATGGCGGCCCCCGTCGCGGCGATGCATTCGAACATGATCTCGAGGTCGGCGCCCTGCGACCGGCCTTCGAGACCGTGGGGCTCACGCTGGTCGAGATCGACTGGCGGGCCCCGCTCGAATGTTTCGGCGACATTGCCCTGGTGCTGCTCGGAACGGCATGGGACTACCAGGATCACGCTCAGGATTTTCTTGCCAAACTGGATGCTCTTGCGGATCGCGGCGTCCTAATATGCAACTCCCCCGAGATCGTTCGCTGGAACGCGAACAAGCGATATCTGGAAGAGCTAGCGGATAGAGGCGCCACGACGGTCCCGACACTCTGGCTCGACGATGTCGATCGTGCCGGCATCCTCCGCGCGTTGGATGAATTCGACACCGATCGCATCGTCGTGAAGCGACAGATTGGTGCTGGGGCTCTCGGCCAGCATAGCTTCCGCCGAACTGAACTGCCCAAAGAAGATTGGGCCATGAGGCATGCCTGCATGGTGCAGCCCTTCCTCCCGAGCATTGTACAGGAAGGCGAATATACCTTCGTCTTCATCGAAGGGTGTTTCAGTCACGGCGTGCTGAAGCGCGCAGGAGAAGGGGACTACCGGATTCAGTCGCTCTACGGCGGCATCGAATGCGATTATGTGCCGGGCGAACAGGATCTCGCGACAGCAGAGGCAGTGGTAGCTGCGCTACCCTTCGACCGCCCACTCTACTGTCGCATCGATATGGTCCGGCTCGCTTCAGGCGAACTTGCGGTCATGGAAGCGGAAATGATCGAACCCTATCTCTACCCCGTGCAGGGACCGCAGTTGGGTGAGAAGATGGCCAAAGCGATACTCACGCGCCTGACTGACCTGCCCTGAAAGAAGACGCCAGGAACCGAACCCCAAAGATGCCTAAGTAGACACTAGGCACCAACTCAGCTTGCCGCCGAGCGCTAACGTATTAGCCCCGCCATTCGCGGCGCTCTTCCGCCGATTTCAGCACTTCGTAAGCCAACTGCAGCTTCTGGAACTCTGCCGCGGCCTGCTTGTCGCCCGGCTTCACGTCGGGATGCACCGTTTTGGCTTTTTCCCGCCACGCTTTCTTTATCGCACCGAACTCGACATCGGCTTCGAGTTCGAGAACTTCGAGCGCGCGCATTTCATCCGCGCTGCGCGAACCATCGCCGCTGCCGCTCCAGCCATAATGTTGGGCTTCGGCATAGCCTGCGTTCTCACTGCGCTCGGTCTGCGCGCGAGCTTCCTTCTCGGCTTTGTCGAGTCCTTCGAAATAGTCCCACTTCTGATTGTATTCGGCGGCATGCTTCTGGCAAAACATCCATCGTTCTGGGCTGTTCGGCGCCTTCGGGGCGGGACAATTGCCAGGCTCTTCACAGCCATGCCGATCGCACAGCCGCACGGTGGTAGCTTCGCGGGCGGAGCCATATCCGCGCCAGCGCGGAAATCCCCAATCGTTGGACCTACGCGGTTTAGCCACGGCGAATATATGTCGTTTGTCGATTGGGCATCGCGGTCAATCTAGGGGCGCTGGCAAAAGGTACAAGATCGGTTAATTCAGTTTCATTATGAAATGTTGCAATGCAACCAAGACAAATTATATGATTGGCAGCAACGCATCGAACGGATGATACAATGAGCAGACAGCTGACGATTTCCGCACTGGCGGCATCGATATCGATGGCATTGTTCGCACTAAGTGCAGGTTTCGGCGCATTCGCCATCGAAAATCCGGCGCACATTGCCGGCAAAGCGCCGCTAATCGAACTTTACGCTAGTCAGTAACCCGGCATTACAATTCAACCGGATGTAAAAGGGCTCCCAACTCGGGAGCCCTTTCGTCTTAGTCAGTTGATCGTGACCGTCGCTGCGCGGCGGTTCTGTGCCCAGGCAGCCTGGTTCGACCCCAGGGCAACCGGACGTTCCTTGCCATAGCTGATCGTGCGGATGCGGTTGGCCGGGACGCCGACCGAAACGAGATAGTTCTTTGCGGCATTTGCGCGGCGTTCACCCAGCGCGAGGTTGTACTCACGCGTGCCACGTTCGTCGGCATGTCCTTCGATGGTGAAGTTCACCTGCGAATACTGGCTGAAGTACTGCGCCTGGCGCTGCAGTTTGGCCTGGTCTTCGGCATCGATATTATATTGGTCAGTGTCGAAGTAGACGACCGTGTTCTGCTGTCCCACCGCATCGATGAAATGCTGCTGCGAACCAACACCCGGACCCGAGGGTGCCGGTGCCGGAGCCGGCGCAGTTTCTGTCGGCGGCGGCGGAAGTTCTTCCGGTGCTTTCTTCTGGCAAGCGGCAAGCGCGATGGTCGATGCAAGCATCAGGCCGGTGGCAACACGAGTATTCATAGGCTGTCCCCTTTTAAACAGCTTGGTTGATCGTTATCCGCCAAGGATCCATTCCCTGTCATAACTCAATGCAGTTATGGCAGAATCGGTCCCCAAGCCGGATCGGATGCATCGACGGGCGTCGGGAGCTGGCGTAGGTTTTCACCCGTAAGATCGACTTGATACAGCGCTGCCTTGCCGCTGTTGCGTTCGGTACGGAAGAACTGGATGATGCGGCCGTTTGGCGCCCAGGTCGGGGCTTCATCCTGCCAGCCATTGGTCAACACCCGAACATTGCCGCCGGATGGTGTCATGACAGAAATGTTGAACGTGCTTGAGTTGGTGAAAGCGATCTGGTCGCCGCGCGGGCTCCACTCCGGGGTCGCGCAGCGCGAACCGCCGAAGCTGATCCGGCGCTGGTTCGTCCCGTCGGCATTCATGACATAGCATTGCTGTGCGCCGGACCGATCGCTTTCGAACACGATCTGGCGGCCATCGGGCGAATAGGAGCCGCCGATATCGATGCCTGGCGTGTCGGTCAGGCGAATGCTCTCGCCCCCACGTGCCGAAACGCGATAAATATCCGTATTGCCGCCCACTGCCATCGAATAGAGCAACCAGTTTCCATCAGGGCTCCAGCGCGGGGCGAACGTCGGGTTGTCGCTCTGCGTGATCAACGTCTGACGACCGGTTCCGATGTCATAGACGTAGATGCGCGGATTGCCGTCGACATAGCTGAGATAGGACAGCTTCTTGTAGTCTGGCGAATAGCGCGGCGTCAGCGCCGTCGAACGACCGGTCGTAATGAACCTGTGGTTGGCNCCNTCGCTATCCATGATGGCCAGGCGTTTGCTGCGATTATCCTTCGGTCCGGTCTCNGCGATNTAAGCAATCCGGCTGTCGAAGAACGGGCTTTCGCCNGTCAGACGNGAATAGATAAGGTCGGAACACTTNTGCGCCGCNCGCCGCCANTCTGCNGGGGGAACCACCCAGCCTTCACGAACGAGTTCGCTCCGCAGCGCCATGTCGTANAGATAACANCCGACCGTAAGCTTGCCGTCGGTGCGTCCGCGCACATAGCCGTGAACGAGCATTTCTGCCCCGCGGTTCGACCAAGTCGGAAAATTCGGCGAAGTGATTTCGTTGAACGTGGGTTGCGGAAGGGAATCAGGNCCTGTTGGCTTGAATAGNCCGTTGTTACGCAAGTCGGCCGTGATTACCCGNGCCAGTTCCTTGCCGAGAGCTGCCGTTCCCGACGAATTGGCAGGCGTAGATACATCGCGATCGGTCGCGAAGCCCGGAATGGCTATACCAAGATCGTCGAGATTACCCTCGAAACTGACCGATCCCGACAGGCCTTCGCCCTCGTCGATGGTTTCGACCACTCCTCCTTCGGGAAGCGGCTGCCCAAGATCCTGGTTCTGAACCGCCTGATCCTGGGCGGAAAGGGGGGCGGCGAGAAGCGCCGCGGCGGCAAAGAGAACATACTTCACTGGGCCAATCTCCAGTCGAAATCCACGGTGATGACTTTCCATGCCTCATAATACTCTTGAGGCAGATCGAAGGGTGCAGCCAATTGAACGGCTCTTACAGCTTGCTCTCCATGTCGGCCGGCCTGAGCGCGGTTGGTGTCGGTGACACCTCGCTGCCCGGCGACGCTCGGGGCACCGGCCAGCGAACCGTCCGGATTGAGGCTGAAGCGTACCTTGGTGACAATCTTTTCGACATCAGGACCGCTCGGCGGCTGCCAGTGTGGCCGAAGCTGCCGGGCGACAGCCTGAAACAGCGAAGCCTTCGTGCTGGCACCGATTTGCGATGCCGGGGCTCGCGTTTCGTTTGTGCGGCTGCTGTCCCCGGCGCCTTCAAGGAAATTGTCGCCGAGGCGTGAGCCACCACTGCGCTGGCTGGTCTGGCGTTGAGGCTGCGGTTGCGGCTGTGCGCGCGGCGGTTGTGCCTGGGGCTGCGTCCGTTGCGGTTCCGGCCGACGCGCCCTTGGCGCTTCCGTACGAGGTTGCGGCGACGGTGCCCGCGTTTGGCGCTGCGGCTGCGGCGCCGGAACCGGTCGCTCTACCTGAGGCGGCGCAGGTTGTTGCTGCTCCGGTGCCGGAGCCGGATTGACGTCCATGGTCGGCGCCGTCGAGGCGCGACTTTCCGTTACCGGGTCGGGCGCCGTTGCTTCCATNCCGACATCTTCCGCNAGACTNACGGTCATTCGCTGCGGTGGATCGATAGCTGGCGCCGGAAACAGGCCTTGCACNATAAGAATGGCGAGAAGCGCGACATGCAGCACNACCGCGACGATCAGCCCGGTCCGCTCCTCTGCTCTGATGCCCACTCTCTCCATCGGCATGCGGCTATTCCGCGCCAGATGAACGGTTGTTGACCGATGCAGGGGTTGCGCTGTTTGTGATCAGCGAAATCCGATTGAGACCCGCACGGTTCAATTCTCCCATCACTGCCATCACCCGCCCATAATCGAGCGCTCGATCGGCACGCAGGGTAATGTCGGGGCCTTCCCCGCCTGCACGAGGCAGACTTTCGAGCGCCTGCGGCAAACCGCCGAGCTCGACCGGGGCGTCGTCGATATAGACATAGCCGGCCTCGTCGATGCTAATGGTCACCTGCTGCTGCTCATTGGAAAGCTGGGCGGCGCGGCTGTCGGGCAGGTCAATCGGCACCCCGGCCGTCAAGAGCGGCGCAGTGACCATGAAAATGATCAGTAGAACCAGCATGACATCGACGAACGGGGTGACGTTGATCTCGCTCATGGGGCGACGGCGACCGCCGCGCCCGCGTCTCGCACCGCGAGATGAGGCTAGCCCCATCGCCATCAGCGCGCCTCCAGCTGGCGGCTGAATGTTGCGTTGAGTTTGTCTGCGAAGCGCTGCAGACGCGCTTCGTAACGATCAACGCGGTGGCTGAAGCGGTTGTAGGCGATGACAGCCGGTATTGCGGCGAACAGGCCGATTGCGGTCGCGAACAGGGCTTCCGAGATACCGGGNGCNACGACGGCCAGCGAGCTGCTTTCCTGCGCGCCGATCTGGAAGAAGCTGTTCATGATNCCCCAGACCGTACCGAAGAGGCCCACGAACGGCGCAACCGAACCNACGGTNGCGAGGAAATTCANCCGCTCGGCGATCTCNTCGGTTTCATGGGCGATCTGGCTGTCCATGGCGGTCGTGATACGGCCCCGNAGCGCTTCGGGATCGCGCACCGCCGTCTTGGTTGANCGGCGATATTCGGACACGGCNGCCTGGGCCACGCGAGCAACCGGGAGATCCTTCTTCCCGCGTTCGGACGCGAAGCTGTCGAAGCTGTCCGCCTGCCAGAACTCGCTCTCGTATTCGATGGTTTTGGTGCGCAGCTTGGCGACGCGCAGGCTGAAGCTGACTATGATCATCCATACCCATATGCTGGCGAGCAGCAGGCCGGTCATGACCAGCTGGACGACGATGTCGGCATCGAGAAAGAGACGGATCGGATCGAGCCGGGTCGGTGCCGCGGCGGCCAATAGTGTAAGCGAGCTCATTGTTCCCCTTGCTCGGCAAATTGCGCGAAAGCCGCGCGCCATTCCTCAGGCTGGCGTTTGGGCCGGCCTTCGGGTGAAACGAAGCCGACGCGCAAATGTGCCTCAGCCAGAAGTTCGCGCTGTTTACCCGCCAACCTGAACGCAAGCTGGTGCATGCGGCAGGAGGCCGCCTTCAGCTCGGTACAGCGCGTTTCGATGAGCACATCGTCATCGAGCCTGGCGGGGCGCAAGTATTTGAGATTTATCGCCGAAACGGCATACGCCCCCTCCCCCGCCTCGATCGCGGCGCGCTGATCGATATCGAGGCGGCGCAGCAGATCGCTGCGGGCCCGTTCGAACCAGCGCAGGTAATTGGCGTGGTAGGTGATCCCGGACAGGTCCGTGTCTTCGTAATAGACGCGCACGGCATAGAGGTGGGTATCACCTTCGAGCGTTCCGTCCGGGAGATTGGGCAGTGTCATGGGCAAGGGCGCCCTTTAGACGAGGCAGGAGTCCCGCGGCAATGGAGAACGACGAACCGACGTGCTGGCGCGGCCAAGCGGGAATCCATCACTTTCCGCGCAGGTCGGAGAGCTTGCGTTCCCATTGCAGCGCATGCGTGATGATATCGTCGAGATCGGCGTATTGCGGCTGCCACGGCAGGACCGAACGGATGCGCGAAGGGTCCGAAACCAGTTCGCCCGGGTCCCCCGCACGACGCGGCACCAGATGTCGATCAAACGTATGATTGGTCACCCGAACAACGGCATCGAGCACTTCGAACACCGAAAAACCGCGCCCGTAACCGCAGTTCATGGTCAGCGAACGGTCGAACTCGCTGATGAGAGCTTCGAGCGAGAGCAGATGAGCGGCGGCCAGGTCGCTGACGTGGATGTAGTCGCGCACGCCAGTGCCATCGCGCGTGTCGTAATCGGTGCCGAAGACGGACACGCTGTCCCGCTTGCCCGTCGCCGCTTCGCAGGCGACCTTGATCAGATGCGTCGCCCCGGCCGTCGACTGGCCGGTGCGCCCCTGAGGATCGGCGCCTGCGACATTGAAATACCGCAGCGCGCAATAGTTGAAACCATGCGCTGCGCTGGCATCGGCGAGCATCTGTTCTGTCATCAGCTTGGACCAGCCGTATGGGTTGATCGGCCGTTTGGGGCTGTCTTCCGAAACCGGTGAGATCTCGGGCGTGCCATAGGTCGCAGCAGTGGAACTGAAGATGAAATGCCGGATGCCGCCAGCGACCGCCGCTTCGATCAGCGCGCGGCTTTTGACGGTGTTGTTATCGTAATACTTAAGCGGATTTTCGACCGATTCCGGTACCACGACGGACCCTGCAAAATGCATGATGGCCGCGATGCCCTGTTCTGCGAAGATGCGCGCCAACAGGGACGCATCGGCAATGTCGCCTTCGTAAAGAGGCACATCGTCGGGCACGGCAAAGGCAAAGCCGGTCGACAGATTGTCGATCACCGCCACCGGCCAGCCGGCATCGCGCAAGGCAAGGACCGCGTGACTGCCGATATATCCGGCCCCGCCGGTCACCAGGACGGGCACTTTTTGAATGTCGTTCATGGCGCGCGGAGTTAGCACAAGATCAGGACGCGGCAACGCTTCACGCGAGCTTGGACGGCTCGCGGTGCAGATTTGCCTGCCCATGCGTTGCAGGGAAAGACAGAAATCTCAGACAGACGTGAGAAGGATCGCCCACATGAAACCTCTACCCATTGCNCTTGGCCTTGCCNCTGCACTGACGCTCGGCGCCTGCACCACCACGCCCACGGGTCCCGTCGAGGTNACCCGGTTCGTTGCCGCCGATCGCACGGCCGAGCTGGGCCGCGGGAGCATCTTCGTCGAGAGCGCCGCCGGGCTGGAGGGCGATAGCCTGACGCTGTCACCCTACAAGGCGGCCGTTGCCGACGAGCTGCGCCGTCTCGGCTATACCGAAAGTGCGCGCGAGGGCGCAGGTCAGGTCGCACAGGTTTCGGTGGAACGCTACATGCTGGGAAGCGGCGGACGCCGCAGTCCGGTCAATGTCGGCGTGGGCGGTTCCACGGGCAGCTACGGGTCGGGCCTGGGACTTGGGATCGGCATCAATCTTGGCGGCGGACAGAAGGATCGGCTGGGTACGGAAATGGCCGTAACCATCCGCGACAAGGCAACCGGCGAGAGCATCTGGGAAGGCCGGGCCGATTTCCAGGCGCCTGAAGATTCGCCCCTTGCACGCGGACCCGCGAACGCCCAGACGGTCGCCTCCGCGCTGTTCCGGGACTTCCCCGGCAACAATGGCGAAACAATAGAAGTAGAGGTTTCCGAGTGAGTGATATCCGGATCGATTCCGCGTTCGACAGCGGCAATATCGAAGTGCTGTCGGTTAACGGCGCCAGCGCCAGGCTGGCGATCCCGAAAGACACGAACAGCGATTTCAAACAGTGGTTTCACTTCCGCGTTTCGGGCGCGGCAGGCCGCGAACTGGAACTGAACATCACCGGGCTGGAAGAAAGCGCCTATCCCGGCGGCTGGCCCGGTTACGATGCCTGCGTGTCCGAAGATCGCGATTACTGGGGGCGCGCCGCGTCCAGTTACGACAAGAATNCGGACGGCGGTACGCTGACGATCCGTTATCTGCCGGCAAGCGACGTGGCGTGGTTTGCCTATTTCGCGCCCTATTCGATGGAACGCCATCACGATCTGATTTCGGAAGCGGCCGCTTCGGAAGGCGTCGACTACGTTCACCTCGGCACCACGCTCGACGGGCAACCGATCGATTGCCTCGAGATGGGCGAAGGCGAGTTCAAGGTATGGCTGTATGCCCGCCAGCATCCCGGCGAAACGCAGGCGGAATGGTGGATGGAAGGTGCGCTGGAAGTGCTGACCGACCCCGCCGACAGCGTGGGCCGTCTGCTGCGCGAGAAGTGCCGCCTGCATCTGGTGCCAAACTGCAACCCCGATGGTTCGAAACGCGGCAATCTGCGCGTCAATGCCGCTGGTTCGAACCTCAACCGCGAATGGGCCGAACCCAGCGCGGAAAAATCGCCGGAAGTGCTCGCCATTCGCAACCGGATGGATGAAACGGGCGTCGATTTTGCCATGGATGTCCACGGCGACGAGGCGATCCCGGTCAGCTTCCTGGCCGGTTTCGAAGGCATCCCGAGTTGGACCGACCAGCAGGGCGATGGGTATTACAGCTATGAGGCGATCCTCGACCGCCGCACGCCGGATTTCCAGACCGAACAGGGCTATACCAAATCGGCCCCCGGCAAGGCCAATCTGGCTATGAGCACCAATCAGGTGGCCGAACGTTTCGGCGCCACGTCGATGACGCTGGAAATGCCGTACAAGGACAATCCGGCCAGTCCCGAACCGGAACAGGGCTGGAGCCCCGAACGCTGCAAGATGCTGGCGCGCGACTGCCTGGCCAGCCTGCTCGAATGGCTGGAAACCCGCGAGGGCTGAGCGAAACGCTCAGCCCTCGAGGATTTTCTGGGCGACCTCTTCGATCGAGCCGGTAACGAGAAGCGGCTGGCCACCGACGATCCCGACGGTGGTCTGGCCGTTCTCGGCCGCGCGCAGCCACGCGATATTCGAGGCGACGACGAGATAGTTCCCGCCGCGCGAATTGAGGGCAACGAATTTCATAACTGGGGAGTCTCCTGATGCAGCGGGAATACCCTGCATCGCTCAAGGAGCGGTTAACGGGGGTACCGTGAATCAGGCCACGGCGGGATGGAGCATCCGCAGGGTTCGCGCCGTAGCATCGAATTCCACGTCGACGCCGACCGGCAGGCTCAACTGGTTACCGACGTGGCCGGTGTCGAAGCCGGCAATTGCCGGTTTGCCAAGCGCACCAAGGTATTGGTCGACGACGTCGTCGAGCGTGAAGGTATCGCTGCCCGGTGCCGGGGAACCGCAGCGGGTGCACTGGCCGAAGATCACCCCACCCACACGGTCCAGGATTCCGCCAAGCTTCAACTGCTGGAACATGCGATCGACGCGATAGGGGTCTTCGTTGATGTCTTCCACGAAGAGGATCGCACCGTCAAAGTCGGGCAACCAGCCCGTGCCCATCAGGGTCGACAATATGGTAAGATTTCCCCCGAGGAGGCGCCCGCGGGCCGTGCCGCCGGTCAGCGTGCGCGCCGGGCGACCGACGGCATCTTCCACATCCGCCCCGCCGAGGACCGGCGTGCCCGCGGCAAATGCGATCTGCCACAGGCTGTCCCAGCTTTCCTTCTGCCAGCTGCTCGCCCCATTGGGTGCGTGCAGGGTCGCAAAGCCCGCCCGGGCAGCGATGGCAAGATGCAGCGCAGTCGTATCGCTGTAGCCGATCAGCAGCTTGGGGTTGTCACGAATCCCGTTCCAGTCGAGCAGGGGCAGGATGCGCGCCCCGCCCCAGCCCCCGCGTATGGCGAAGATGGCGCGGACATCCGGATCGGCGAACATTGCATCGAGATCGCTTGCCCGTGCGGCATCGGTCCCCGCAAGGTAGCCATATTGTTCGCCGACATGCTGCCCCAGCTTCGGCACGAGCCCCATGCCGGTGATCCAGTGGATGGCACGGTCCAGTTCGTCCGGCAGGGTCAAAGCGCTGGCAGGCGCGACCAGCCCGACCGTATCGCCTGCGCGCAGACGTGGCGGTTTCCGGCCAGCTTTCGCAGACAAGGAACCCGGCATGAGCGCCGCCCCCGCCAGCCCACCCAGCAGGCCGAGCGCGGTGCGGCGCGCGATCATGCGAGGCTCGCAGGGCCGAATGCGTGCGGCAGCAGATCCGACAGGCGCAGCCTGCGCACTTCGTCCGGGCCGACACAGAGAATTTCAGGATCGGTCCCGCCAAGCTGTGCAAGTTCGTTGAGCACCTGGCGGCAACGACCGCAGGGCGTGATCGGATCTGTGCCCGGACCGGTCACAGCAACCGCTTCCAGCCCGCCGCGCGCGCCATCGGCCATGGCCTTGGACACCGCGACCGTTTCCGCACACAAGGCCAGGCCGTAGCTGGCGTTTTCGATATTCGTTCCGGTCACGATGCTGCCATCTGCAAAACGTAGCGCCGCGCCGACTGGAAATTTCGAATAGGGCGAATAGGAGTGCTGTGCAGCCTGGCGCGCGGCATCGATAAGTTCCTGGTCGGTCATCGTTCAGTCCTCAGGGCCGGACAACGACCCAGCGCAGTGGTTCCTGCGCAGCTTCGGTCTTGTACCAGCGATTGGCGGTCCACATCAGCCACGGCCTGCTTGCGTAATCGGGTTCGACCCAGCTGCGGGTAAGCCATAGCTGACGGTCGAACCGGCGCGACGGCGCATAGGCGGCTTCGAATTCTTCTACCGGCGCGAGGATGGCGGGTTTGCCGCTATGCGCCTCGATCTGGTTGACGAGCGTGGTCAGCTCGCTCTGCACCGCGGCATCCGACACGCGCGACGGGCACTGGTCGGCCGTCGTTTCCAGCAGAATGACCGGAGGCAGGAGGTCGCTGTCGCGCGGCACCATGGTGACGAAATTGGCCGACTGGCCATCGGCCACGGCGCAGGGATCGAAACGGTGCGTCGCCCCCACCGCGAGCCCTGCGGTGCGTGCGCGGGCGAGGTTCTGCCCGAAGGCGATATCCTTGCGCCCGGCCCCGTCGCTTGCTTCCAGATAGACGAATTTGGCGCCAAGGCCCGCAATGGTGCCGAAATCGACCGCGCCATCGGCGGCGCCCACCAGGGCGCCCTGATCGGGCCAGACCGCTTCGTCCGGCCGCCAGCTGCGACCCTTGTGCCAGGCATAGGCACCGGCGACGAGCAGCAGGACCAGCACCAGCAGGACGATCTTTCCCACCCGCGGGAACAGCCTTTTCGCCCCGGCCCTGCGCCGTCCGCGTCCGCGCTTAGCCATACTTACCCCTCAGCCCTTGATATGCAGTACGCAGATGAGCGTGAAGAGGCGCCGCGCAGTGGCGAAATCCGTTTCGATCTTGCCCTCCAGCCGCTCAACCAGCAGCTCTGCCGCGCGATTGTGAATGCCCCGGCGCGCCATGTCGATCGTCTCGATTTCCATCGGCGTCGCTTTGCGAATGGCCTGATAATAACTGTCGCAGATGGCGAAATATTCGCGGATCGGCCGCCGGAAGCGCGCCAGACCGAGCAACAGTTCTTCCAGCAGCTGATCGTCCTGATCGGCGATCCGCATCAGCAGGCGCCCATCGCGAACCGCAAGGGTCAGGCGATAGGGCCCGGCTGCGCCGCGTTCCGCCGCGCGCACCGGCTTGAACAGGTTTTCCTCGATCAGATCGAAGATGGCGATCCGCCGTTCCTGCTCGATATCCGCATTGCGCCAGATGATCGTCTCTTCATCGAGCTCGATATGCGCGATGCGATGGTCGCCCGGAGAAGATGCTGAATCGGTCATACCTGCGCGCTGCTTTCGCAGAGATAGGCGGGTTGCGGCAAGGGGCTCGCGAAGTGTCCCCACTATCCACAGGGCGAAATGAAAATTTAGCGGCCTAATTTCCTTGTCACCACGACCCCGCGGCAGGCATCAGACGCGCATGGCCGATACCGATCTCCTCTTCCGCACCGACGATTCGACCGATGCCAGATCGGCGAAAGGTCCCGTGCTGCCCGCCAACCTCGAAGCGGAAGCGGCCTTTCTGGGCGCGGTGCTGATCGACAACAAGGTGATCGAGGAACTGACCACGCCGCTGATGGCGGATCATTTCCACGAGCCGGTGCACCAGCGCATCTATGAACGCGTGCTCAAGCTGCTGGACCGCAATTCGGTGGCGACGCCGGTTACGCTCAAGCCCTATTTCGAGAGCGACGAGGCGCTGAAGCAGCTGGGCGGCACGACCTATCTGGCGCAGCTGACAGCCGACGGCCAGGGCCTGCTGCACCCGCGCGAACTGGCCGACCAGATCTATGACCTCGCGCTGCTGCGCGAACTGGTGAGTGTGGGCCGCAATCTCGTGGAAGGGGCGCTGGACACGTCGGACGAGGTCGAACCGCTGCGCAAGATCGAGATGGCCGAGGCCGATCTCTACCGCGTGGCCGAAGGCGCGACGACGGGCAGCGAGGCGCAGACCTTCCGCAAGGCGGCGTTCGGCGCGCTGGAAGTGGTCCAGGCGGCGATGAATTCGGGGGGGCGCTTTTCGGGCAAGACCACCGGCCTCGACACGATCAACGACAAGACCAGCGGACTGCACAATTCGGACCTCGTGATCCTGGCCGGGCGCCCTGCCATGGGCAAGACCTCGCTCGCCACCAACATCGCCTTCAATGCGGCGCGGCGGCTGATGGACGATCTCAAGACCGGGATCGAGGCCGACAAGTCGCCCGGCGCGGGCGTCGCCTTCTTCAGCCTGGAAATGAGCGCCGACCAGCTGGCCACGCGTATCCTGGCCGAACAGGCGGAAATCTCGAGCGAAAAGCTGCGTTCGGGCAAATTGAGCCGGGAGGAATTCCAGCGCCTGTCCTTCGCCAGCCAGGAGCTGACCGATCTGCCGCTCTATATCGACGATACCCCGGCGCTGACCATCGGCGCGCTACGGACGCGGGCGCGGCGCCTGAAGCGGCGCCACAATATCGGCCTGGTGATCGTCGACTATCTGCAGCTGCTGCAGGGTTCGGGCCGTGCCAGCGACAACCGCGTGAACGAAATCTCGGAAATCAGCCGCGGACTGAAGACGCTGGCGAAGGAACTGCACGTTCCGGTGATCGCCCTGTCCCAGCTTTCACGCCAGGTCGAACAGCGCGAAGACAAGCGCCCGCAGCTGGCCGACCTGCGCGAATCCGGTTCGATCGAGCAGGACGCCGACATGGTATGGTTCATCTTCCGCGCCGAATATTATCACAACGCGACCAAGCCCGACACGCCCGACGAAACCAGTTCGGAAGAAGTGCGGATGAAATACGCCGAATGGGAAGCGCGCCATCTGGAACTGGTCAACAAGGCGACCCTGATCGTGGCCAAGCAGCGGCACGGTTCGACTGGTAATGTTCCACTGCTTTTCCACAGCGAGTTCACCAAGTTTTCCAGCCCGGAAGTGCGGAACTACGAGGAATACGAGTAACTCAGATCCCCAGGTTCAGGCGTCTGGTAACGGTGTAGTCGATCACCGATACCAGCAGCCAGCTGAGGTTCCAGCGAATGCGGTTCCAGACCGTCGCGCGCTGCTTGTGAAGCGGTATCGAAATGCGTTCGGACGCCTCGATGTGCCAGCTGATTAATTCGCGCATGCGATCAGCGAGGGCGGCATCGTCCACCTTCAGCACCAGTTCGAGATTGATGTAGAGGCTGCGCATGTCGAAATTCGCGCTGCCGAGATAAACCGAATCGTCCAGCACGATCAGCTTGGTGTGCAGCTTGCAGGGCGCGAATTCCCAGATCTGCGCCCGTTTCGAAAGCAGATAGCCATAGAGCGAGCGGCTGGCGCCGATCGTGGCGCCATTATCCGATTTGCCGGCCATCACGAGGCGCGTCGCGCCTTTCTGCGCGATCCGGCCCATCCTGCGCAGAAGCTTCCTGGGCGGGCTGAAATAGGCCATGAACATGTCCAGTCGATCGCCGGACACGAGATCGTCCGACACGCAGCGCGCCCAGCTGGACAAACCGCGTGTCGGCCCGCCGACCAGCCATGTAGTACGGGCCTGTTTCCATTCCCAGTCGCGGACCGTGCGCGCTATTTCCCGCGCGTGCTGCTCTTCACGTTCGGTCCATTGACGCAATTTGGAATACCAGTCGTTCAGGCCTTCGACTGCCGATCCTTCGATGACGATGCCGAGATCGTTCCATCCGTTTTCAACTGGAGGAGCAAAGTAATCGTCGGCGATGTTAAAGCCCCCGAACATCGCTTTCCTGCCGTCTGCGATGACCATTTTCTGGTGGTTGCGGATGAGATAGCGCCGGGTCCACTTNGCCGAGAAACACAGNAATTCGCCGCCCGCTTCNACCAGAGGCTGCAGAAATGCATCGGTCGCATCGGCNCCGAANCGATCNACGATGAGGGTGACCCGGACCCCGCGCCTTGCCGCCGCAACGAGCGCATCGCGAAATTGCGTGCTGACCGTATCCTCGGCAAATATGTAAAAGCAGACGTCNAGACTTTTCCGTGCGCCGGCGACGAGATCGAACAANGCCTTNCGCCNGGCCTCCCCGCCCGGATAGAAAGCGAGATGCTGGCCCGCTGCATCCATTTCGAANGGCTCCGGATCGGTAAAGTCCGCGCCGGGGCTGGCCGTTTCNATGTCTCCCATACTTCCGGCCTTACTCGCTTGCNGACGGGTGGCAATCCTTGACTGTCGAGCCCCGAGCGCTTAAGTGGCGCGCTTTCCCGGAATCACTTGATTTGCATCGGAGTGCCAATGGCGCGCGTTACTGTCGAAGACTGCGTAGACAAGGTCCCCAACCGTTTCGATCTCGTCCTGCTGGCTGCCCAGCGGGCGCGTGAGATTTCTGGTGGTGCGGAAATGACCGTCGATCGCGATCGTGACAAGAACCCGGTCGTTGCCCTGCGCGAAATCGCCGAACAGACGGTCAAGCCGAAGGAACTGCACGAAGCTGCAGTGACCAACCTGCAGAAGATCCTTCCGGACGACGATGACGAGATGGATGAAGTGGGTTCGCTGAGCCAGTCCGCAGAAGCACTGCGGATCACCGCTTCGGCACCGACCCGTTCGACCTCGATCGGCGCCGACTACGACGGCTGATCCGAGCAGGCTTGCTGAAAAATAGTGGAAAGGCCGCCCTCTGGGCGGCCTTTTTGCGTTGCAGCAAGGATGGCGCTGGCCTTATCCTGCAACCGGACAGGAGGGCATATGAGCGAGTTCGGCGACGCATTCGGTACTGCAGTCGAAGGCGGCCTTTTCGCCAAGGCCGTGGGCCGCGGAAGCAAGGGTCTGCCAGAAGCTGCAGAGCTGCAGGCTGGCCACTTCGACGAAGGGGCATGCCTCAATTGCGGAACAGCGCTGACGGGCAATTATTGCCACGCCTGCGGCCAGAAAGCGCATCTGCACCGGACGCTGGGCGCCTTCTTGCATGATCTTCTGCATGGCGCCCTGCACTTCGAAGGCAAAACCTGGAAGACCCTGCCAAAGCTGGCGCTAAAGCCCGGCCAGCTTACCCGTCGCTACATAGAAGGCGAACGCGCATCCTTCGTTAGCCCGATGGGCCTGTTTCTGTTCTCCGTCTTTCTGATGTTCGCGGTTTTTCAGATCGCAGGGATCGGACTTTCGACCCCGGCGCAATTCGGTTCTGCCAGCCGCGACATCACGCACGCCATCGAAAATCTCGAACGCGAGCGCGCCGACTTGCGCGCCGAGCTTTCGGCGATGGAGCCCAACGACCCCGAGCGTTCCGAAACGCAGGCGGATCTGGCCCGAGTGGAAGAACAGGTGACGACGCTGAACTCGCTGCCGGTTATGGGCGCCGGCGCGAAGGGACAGACGCAATGGAAATCCGGCATCGGGTGGTTCGACAAGACGATCAAGAAGTGGAACGATAACCCGAACCTGATGCTCTACAAACTGCAGAGCAACAGCTACAAATTCAGCTGGCTGCTGATCCCGCTGTCATTGCCGTTCGTCTGGCTGCTGTTCTTCTGGAAGCGCCGCTTCCGCGCCTATGACCACGCGATTTTCGTGACATATTCGATCGCGTTCATGTCGCTCCTGTTCATCGTGATTTCGATCCTGGTGAAGGTCGGGGCGCCCGAGTGGTTATCGGCAGGTCTGGCGTTCATCGTGCCGCCGATCCACATCTACAAGCAATTGCGCCACGCGTATGATCTGAGCCGCTTTTCGGCTTACTGGCGGCTTGCGTTGCTGCTGATCTTCATCACCATCATTGCCAGCCTCTTCATCCAGCTGGTGTTCTTCCTCGGCGCATTCTGACGACGCGAAAGAAAAAAGGGGCGCTCCCGAAAGGAGCCCCCCTTATAATTGGGTCGGCTATGGCCTTCAGGCACCTTGCGGCGCAGTGCCCCCGCCGAATTTCCTGCCGGCCTTCGGGACAGCGGCCCCTGCCAGCGGCTTGATCGTGACGGAGCTCTTGGGTTCGTCCGGCCGGTCGATCTTGCCATCTTTCATCAGCTGGTCGATTTCTTCCCCGGTCAGAGTCTCGTATTCGAGCATAGCCTGGGCAAGCAGGTGCAATTTGTCTTCCTGATCGGTCAGAATTTCCGTTGCCCGCTTCAGACCGTTTTCGACCAGATCCTTGATTTCGGCATCGATCAGCTTGTTCGTTTCAGCGCCGCCCATGGTACGCGCGGTCTGTCCCATGCCGAGATAGCCTTCCTGGCTCTGCTCGTACTGCAGGGGACCGAGCTTGTCCGACATGCCCCACTTGGTGACCATATTCCGGGCGAGATCGGTGGCGTACTGAATGTCGCCGCTGGCCCCGCTCGATACCTTGTCGTGACCGAAAATGATCTCTTCTGCGACGCGGCCGCCCATAGCGACCGCCAGGTTCGCATGCATCTTGTCACGGTGGTAGGAATAGCTGTCCCGTTCAGGCAGACGCATGACCATGCCCAGCGCGCGGCCACGCGGAATGATCGTTGCCTTATGGATGGGATCGGATGCCGGCTCGTTCAGCGACACCAGCGCNTGGCCGGCCTCGTGATANGCGGTCATCTTCTTCTCATCCTCGGTCATGACCATNCTGCGGCGCTCCGCACCCATCATGACCTTGTCCTTGGCGTCTTCGAATTCCTGCATGGCGACAAGCCGCTTGTTGCGGCGCGCGGCCAGCAGGGCCGCTTCGTTACACAGGTTGGCGAGATCCGCCCCCGAGAAACCGGGTGTTCCGCGCGCGATCGTGCGAGGATTGACGTCGGGCGCCAGCGGCAGCTTCTTCATATGAACGGCGAGGATTTTCTCGCGGCCGTCGATATCCGGCACCGGCACCACCACCTGACGGTCGAAACGACCCGGACGCAGCAGTGCAGGATCGAGCACATCGGGGCGGTTGGTGGCGGCGATGATGATGATGCCTTCGTTCGCCTCGAACCCGTCCATTTCGACCAGCAGCTGGTTCAACGTCTGCTCGCGCTCGTCGTTCGAATTGCCCAACCCATGGCCGCGCGAACGGCCAACGGCATCGATTTCATCGATAAAGAGGATGCACGGGGCATTCTTCTTCGCCTGTTCGAACATGTCGCGCACGCGGCTAGCGCCGACGCCGACGAACATTTCGACGAAGTCTGACCCTGAAATGGTAAAGAACGGCACGCCCGCCTCGCCCGCAATGGCGCGAGCCAGCAGTGTCTTACCGGTACCGGGCGAGCCGACNAGCAGCGCACCCTTGGGAATNTGGCCGCCGAGCTTGGAGAAGCGCTGCGGATCCTTGAGGAATTCGACGATCTCTTCCAGCTCTTCGCGGGCTTCATCGATNCCGGCGACATCGTCGAACGTAACCTTGCCCTGGCGTTCGGTCAGCAGCTTGGCTTTCGATTTTCCGAAACCCATCGCCCCGCCAGCGCCGCCGCCCTTCTGGACCTGTCGCAAGGCGAAGAACGCGATACCGAGGATCAGCACGAATGGCAGGATCTGGATCAGTGCGTAGAGCAGGATATTGCCGTTATCGGCTTCCGCACCCGAATAGCGCACGCCATTGTCTTCGAGCAGCTGGGGCAACGATGTATCGTTGGCCACGGGAATAGTCGAAAACTGTTCGCCATTCTTCATTTCACCCACGATCTGNGTTTCGGAAATCTGCACATTGGCAACCGAGCCTTCGGCGACCTTATCGCGGAAGTCGGAATAGAGCAGCTGCGTGCCATTGCCGCTGCTGCTGCCACCAAAGAACGAGACGACCATCAGCAGGGCGAGAAAAATGCCGCCCCAGATCATCAGGCTCTTCACCCAGGGGTTGGGTCCGTTGCCTTCGGGCTCGGGGGGAGAATTCTGCTCGCTCATTCGCGGGTTCCTTTCATTCCCGAGTATGTAGGATACCACAGGTGAATGGCAAGTTGACCCGTGCCCGCAATTTTACGTGTGCCGCAGCGCGGTTCACAGGAACGGCAGACCGCCGCCATTGCCCGAAGAATTCAGGAACATGTAAACGCCCGCCCCGGCCGCAATGCCGGTGAAGACAAGCGCGGCAAGGACGAGCGCACCGTCCCGCACGGTAAGAGCCAGTCCCAACACCGCGATGGCGAGCATCGGAAAGGAACTGGCGAAGGGCAGAAATTCGAGTGGCGGCACCGTACAGCACAATGCGATGATGAGGATCGCGACCAATTTGATAGCGATGCCTTCGGTCAGTATTTCAAGGCGACCTTCGCTGTGCCGGTCGAGAAATTTGCCGATACCGCGAAGCTTGCCGACCGCCTTGTGAAGTTTCCTAGAGCCGACCGCCCGCTTCTGCACGAACTGCGGCATCCAGACATGGTCGCGCCCAATGAGGAGCTGAACCGCTATCAGCGCGATGAACAGCGCGAGAGCGGTTGGCAGTCCCGGTATGCCGCCGATCGGCGAAAGTTCGAGCAAGGCCGGAAGCATTATGAAGGGACCGAAGCTGCGTTCGCCGAAATCGTCCAGAACATCCGCGACGCAGACCTTGTCGCCGTGCGAAGCAAGCTCGTCGAGCTCGCTGAGCACTTCGGTTACGCTGGATGGTTCGTGATGCGCCAACTGCAACTCCCTCGCGCACGAAACGCCCAGACGACGAAAAGGTTACGCGCGGATCATCCCGCCTTCTTCAGCAAAGCCGAACGTTCGCAGCGGCATACCACTTCGCCGCGCTGGTTCACGGCTTCATGCAGGAAAGTGACNATCCCCGTNTCCGGCCGCGATTTGCTTTCGCGCAGAGCGATGACTTCGCTGGTTGCATGAAGCGTGTCGCCGATGAAGACCGGGTTGGGCATGACCAGCTTGTCATAGCCAAGGTTGGCGACAAGCGTGCCGAGCGTGGTATCCCCCACGCTCAACCCCACCATCAGCGAAAAAGTATAGGTCCCGTTGACGAGGATCTGCCCAAATTCACTCTCCTTGGCCGCTTCCACATCGAGATGAAGTGGCTGGGGATTGTGGGTCATCACGGTGAAGAAGAGGTTGTCCGCTTCCGTCACCGTGCGCCGTATTTCGTGCGTCAGCTTGTCACCGACCGTCCATTCATCGAAGTGCCTGCCTGCCATCAGCTGTGACCCATGACGGCTTTCACCTCTAGGAAGTCGTGGAAGCCCCATTCACCCCATTCGCGGCCATTGCCCGATTTCTTGTAACCGCCGAAAGCCGCGTTCATGTCGTAACCGCCATTGATCGCGACCCGCCCGGCACGGATGCGCTTGGCAAGGCTGCGGGCGAGTTCGATATCTTCGCCGGTGATCGCGCTGGCGAGGCCGTATTCGGTATCGTTCGCGATGCGAATGGCATCATCGTAATCGTCGTAGCCCAGAATGCAGAGCACGGGACCAAAGATTTCTTCGCGCGCAATGGTCATGTCGTTGTCGACATCGGCGAAGACGGTCGGCTTGACGAAGTGACCTGTTTCGAGGCCCTCCGGCTTGCCGGGACCGCCAGCGACCAATGTCGCGCCTTCCTCGATGCCTTTTTCGATCAGGCCCTGGATCTTGTCCCATTGGGTACGGCTGACCACCGGTCCGATTGCGGCATTGCCCTTGGGATCGCCGGGAATGACACCCTCTGCCGCTTCCCTGGCGGCAGCCTTGGCTTCCTCCATGCGCTTGCGCGGCACGAGCATGCGCGAAGGGGCGGTACAGGTCTGGCCCGAATTGCCCATCATCGCGACTGTGCCCTTGGCGACCGACTTTGCAAACGACCCGTCATCGAGGACGATGTTGGGGCTCTTGCCACCCAGTTCCTGCGCCACGCGCTTGACCGTATCGGCCGCGTTCTTGGCAATCAGCACGCCTGCACGGGTCGAGCCGGTAAAGCTGACCATGTCGATGTCGGGATGACCCGAGATCGCCTCGCCGACACCTGGACCGTCGCCGTTGATCAGATTGAAGACACCGGCCGGCACACCAGCCGCGTCGAGGATTTCAGCGAATATGTAAGCGTTGAAGGGTGCAATCTCGCTGGGCTTGAGGATCATGGTGTTGCCCGTCGCAAGCGCCGGGAAGACCTTGCAGGCGATCTGGTTGAGCGGCCAGTTCCACGGAGTGATCATGCCGACGACGCCGATCGGTTCCCACACGTGAAGCGTCGGGCCGTCCTGGCGTTCAAACTCGAAGCCTTCGAGAATCTCGATGGCCTTTTGGCAGTGGCCGGCCAGCAAGCCCACATGCGGGCCGTTGGCGAGGCTCATCGGGGCGCCCATTTCGTCGCTGACGGCAGTGGCGAGTTCTTCCTTGCGGCTTTCGATCTCGGCCTGGATCGCGCGCAGCAGCGTCAGCCGTTCTTCCCTGCTCGTCTGGCTGAAGCTTTCGAAAGCACGGCGCGCTGCCGCCACGGCCTTGTCGACATCGGCCTTCGTGCCGAAGCTGATCTGGCCGATCGTTTCCTCAGTCGCCGGGTTTTCGACGTCGACGGTGTTTGCAGCCTCGGGGGCGACCCATTGGCCATCGATGTAGAATTTGGTGCAATCGCGCATGGGAATCTCTCCTTTGCGCGGTTCACTAGCCTCCTTCGGACCAGCGCGCCACCACTGCATCGCCATCCTGAACGCTGTCACGGATGGTCGCAGGCGTCCGGTCGAAACGCGGTGCAGGTGCCGTATGCCAGCGCCCGCCATGTTCGACGAACGCACCNCGCGCCTTCATNTGCGGATGNTCTTTCGCGTGNTCGAGCGGGACGACCGGCGCGAAACAGGCATCGGTTCCTTCGAGCAATTCACACCATTCGTCCTGCGTTTTCGTGGCGAACAGATCCGCAAGATCCTCGGCGTAGCTATCCCATTTCGAGGGATCCATCTGCGCTTCCCGCAGGTGATCGGGCGCATCGGCACGCTGAAGCAATTCGGCATAGAATTGCGGCTCGATGGCGCCCACGCTGATTTCCTTCCCGTCCTTGCAGGTATAGCAGCGGTAGAAATGCGCGGCCCCGCCCAGCAGGCCCGCGCCGCGATCGACCGTGCGCAAGGCGCTGTGCGGTTGGCCGTAGAAGAAACTCATCAAGCTGGTGACGCCATCGACGATCGCCGCATCGACAACCTGACCCTTGCCGCTGCTGGTCCGTTCGAACAACGCCGCAAGGATGCCCATGGCGCAATACATCGACCCGCCGCCGAAATCGCCGACGAGGTTCTGNGGCGGCACCGGCAGTTCTCCGCGNTTGCCGATCGCATCCAGNGCGCCGGTGATNGCGATGTANTTGAGATCATGCCCGGCNGCTTGNGCCAAGGGNCCNTCCTGTCCCCAGCCGGTCATACGGGCGTAGATGAGAGCCGGATTAGCCGAGAGCAGATCATCGGGNCCGAGACCNAGCCGCTCCATCACNCCGGGACGAAAACCNTCTATCAGCACATCGGCGTGCTTCAGCGCTGTCNTNACGAAGGCCTGGCCGTCCTCGNTCTTCAGATCGACCGCGACACGGTGGCGCGCNCGTTCGACGACGGGATTCATCGGCTGATGGCCGGACCGTTCGATCCGCACGACTTCCGCCCCCATGTCGGCCAGCATCATCGCGACGTGGGGCCCCGGGCCGATGCCCTGGAATTCGACGACCCTGAGGCCGGTCAGCGGACCGTTGCTCGGCATATTGTTCTCTCCCTAGAAGCTTTTCGGCAGATCCAGCACATGCGTTGCCACATGGCTCAGGATCAGATTGGTGCTGATCGGCGCGACCTGGTACAAGCGCGTCTCGCGAAACTTGCGCTCGACATCGTATTCCTCGGCGAAGCCGAAGCCGCCATGCGTCTGGATGCACATGTCGGCTGCAAACCAGCTCGCCTCGCTCGCCAGCATCTTCGCCATGTTCGCTTCCGTACCAGCACCTTCCCCAGCGTCGAACATACGCGCGGCCTTGGTCACCATTTCGGCAGCTGCGGAAAGCTGAACGTACGCGCGCGCAATAGGGAACTGGATGCCCTGATTTTCGCCGATCGCGCGGCCGAAGACATTGCGATCCTTCGCGTAAGTCGAAGCGCGGTCGATAAAAAAGCGCCCATCGCCAATGCATTCGCTGGCGATGAGGATCCGCTCGGCATTCATGCCGGAAAGGATGTAGCGAAAGCCCTTCCCCTCCTCCCCGATAAGCGCGCTGGCTGGCACGCGCAGATCATCGAAGAACAGCTCCGTCGTCGCATGATTGAGCATGGTCCGCACGGGCCTCACGGTCAGCCCGTTGCCGACCGCCTCGCGCATATCGACCAGAAGCACGCTCATGCCATCGGACGGCTTGGCGCATTCGTCGCGCGGGGTGGTGCGGCATAGCAGCACCATCAGGTCGGAATGCTCGGCGCGGCTGATCCAGATTTTCTGACCGTTGACTATATAGTCGTCGCCCTCCCGCCGAGCGANGGTCGAGATACGGGTGGTGTCGGTACCGGCACCCGGCTCGGTCACACCGAAGGCTTGCAAGCGCAATTCCCCGCTCGCGATCTTGGGAAGATAGGTGCGCTTCTGTTCTTCCGACCCATGCTTGAGAAGCGTACCCATCGTGTACATCTGCGCATGGCAGGCCCCGCCGTTCGAGCCTGAACGATGAATTTCTTCCAGGACGGCGCATGCCGCCTCCAGGCCAAGGCCGGATCCGTCATATTCTTCCGGGATCAGGACCGACAGAAACCCTGCCTCGGTCAGCGCAGTGACGAACTCGGTCGGATAGGCGCGCTCACGGTCGAGCTGTTGCCAGTACTCGCCTGGAAACTTCGCACATAGTCGCCGGACCGCATCGCGGATTTCCGGAAAGGTCTCGCTCAAAACTCCGTCTCCCATTGCAACCTGTCTGGCGCGGGAATTCGGCTTTGGCAACGGTGATGGGAAGAATGGATGCCCCGTGAGGATTCGAACCTCAATTGACGGAGTCAGAGTCCCATCGAAACAGAAATGGCGTCCGTGCAAAACTGCGGAAAACAGGGGCGTTCGCGCCGCTATGTCGCAAATTTGCTGCGTTGAGGATTAGTCGCGATCGGGAGCATCATCCTCGTCGGGTGGACAATTATCGTCAGAAGGACGATTTTCAAGCACCCAATCATCCACTGAGCGCATCATGTCGGCCGCACTTTCCTTCAGATCAAAAAGGTGCCCGTAGAGGTCAAACGTGATCTGTATAGAGGAATGACCCACTAGCTTCTGGACGCGCTTGGCAGAGAACCCCATCTCAATCCATATCGAAGCTGTAGTATGTCTCGTAGCGTGCAAGCTTCGAAGATGCTTGGTCACGCCGCCGACCTCCTTTGTTAAGCCAGCCTTGAACATTACTGGATCATATAGCTGACTAATCTGCTGAAAATAGGTCATCGGTCGACCTTCCTTATCCGGAAAAACAAATTCTTTGGGCCTTGGGTTAGCCTCCGACTTCAATAACGCAACCGCGTCCAAGCAACTGGGTGTGAGCGGGATCGTACGAAAGCTGGTCTCTGATTTTGGCGGTCCAATGGTACGCCATCGATCCGCCCGTTGTGAGATCGTGACCGTCCCGTTCTCCAAATTTATCGCCTCCCAAGTTAGGCCGCGCCCCTCGGAGGATCTTAAACCGTGGAGCCAGAAAAGGTGAGCAAAAGCACGGAATTCCGGTCCAAGTTCCACTGATGCGGCCAGCGCGGCACTTACTTCGTCCATCTGGAAAAATTCCGGCCGGTGACGGTGCCTTTTCGAAGTCACCAGCTTCACTTTTTCAGCTACATTTGTAGCAACTAACTCCTTATCGTCAGCCAGTTTCATAATGATCTTGAAATACGAGAAAACCCGCGTCGCGTTTTTGGGGCTAAGCTCACTAAGTAGCTGATCTCTAAAATCCTCAACAATTGCCCGAGTGAGCTTAGCGAGCTTCACGCTGCCAATGAGAGGAACGATATGGAGCCTCAGAACGCGGCGGTATTCCTCGTAGGTAGATCTCTCCAACTCTTCTGAGATTGCCCTCTCTATCCAGAGGTCGCCAGCTTCGGCAACAGTTAGACTGTCCGTAAGACTGACGTGTGATCCACGGCGGAGTTCGGCTGAAACCTCAATCCACCGACGCTCCGCCTCGCGTTTAGTGGTGAAGGTTTCCTGTTTCCGTTTTCCATTGCCATTAGAATATACCAACACCCAAGCAGTCTTCTGCTGACCTCCAGTAACCCAGGTTCGCTTTCGGATGCTCATGCCAACCTCCCTTTGCTGGAGGATTGCGAACCAGATGTGATCGCACCGCCTTTCTGAGACACCCCAGCAAACGTTTGGTCGAGTTCGCTCTTCCGGAAGAAGAGTCGATGTCCGAGCCGGACGTACGGAAGAAAACCTTGACCACAAAGCCGATAGATCGTTCGCGGCTCTAGGCCCGTATAGTTCGCGGCGGCGACCGCCCCACAAATTAGATCATTGCTAAGCATTCGCGTTCTCCAAGTAAGCCTTCGAGACACTAAAATGATAGCACAACTTTTGAAAAGTTGGAGTCCGTCAATGTGAGCCTTTTTGTCAATATATTGTCAGGGTGTTTCAGGATATTGCATTTGCATTTATTAAAGCGGGATTTTTTGACGTTTTTTTAAGAGCCACATCCTGAAACATCCCGGAATACGCTGGAATGCACTCATGCACGATCCAGAAAAGTTCCAGCCGGTCCGTCGAAATTCAATAGCTAAGATTTGGAGAAAATTAGCGCTTCGCCGGAAGCAGTTTCATGCCCTGACCCCGGACCACCAAGGTTCAAGAAAGCTACGACTCGAGCGTGCCTTGGACCGCTTTGGATCAGCCATTCAGGAACGAGGACCCAAACCCTTTAGTGACAGTGTCTGTGAGTTGGTGTGCATGCCGTCTGTCCCTACCGCGGCGCTCGCTTACTGGCATGGCGCTCAACGCGCCTCGGCGAATGACTGCTATGCGCCCCATAAGCCGCCTCTCCATGGCCTTTTCAATGTTCCTAAAAGCGGACGTTGCGAAAAGCGGCGGGTCGCATCTGAGGCGCCCCGCCGACCCAGCCGAAATGCCGATTTACTTGCTTAGGGCAGACACGATAAGCAGCGCTGTAGACTCTGCGGACTGAGGGTTCTGGCCTGTGATCAGATTGCCGTCGCGGACTGCCTTTGGCTGGAAGTCAGGCGCTGCTTCGTAGTTCGCTCCGAGTTCCTCGAGGCGCGTTACCAGATAGAACGGGACGGCATCACCAATTCCACCATTGTCTTCCTCGCTATTGGTGAATGCGGAAACCTTTTTGCCCGCGACGAAGGGAGCGCCATCCGGTTTTTTGGCGCCAATCAGCGCAACAGGTCCATGACAGACTGCGGAAACGATCGTCACTTCGAACCCTGCATCAATGAAGGCGTAGTAGGGAGTTGTCAGCTCCTCCAGCCAGAGGCCGGTCGGCTCTCCATTGGCCGGGATCGTATCTGCTGAAGTGGTGACGATGAGTATGTGGGGCATTGTTGTTGCTCCTGATTTGTCAATGCTGAGGGGAGTGGTGCATCCGGATGCCAGTATTGCGATCGAGGCTGCGCCAATGCCTGCGATCAATTGCCTTCTGGTGGTCACGATGCGCCTCCCGGTTCATCCCAGGACGGGGCAAGTTCCTCGGGCTCGATCAGCCGCAAATGCTGTAAAGACAAGCGATCGATCCTCGCCATTTCGTCGGACGACAATTCAATGCGGGTGGCATCGAGGTTTGCTCCAAGCCTGCGGGGTGAACCTGTCTTGGGAACCGCAATTCCATCGGGCTGTGCGAGTATCCACGCCAGGCTGATCTGCGCGGCACTGACTCCGTGGTTTCGACCGATTTCCCCAAGCACCGGATCATCTATCACCCGGCCTTGGGCCAAGGGTGAAAAAGCCGCCACCGGTATTCCGAGTTGGCTGCACTTTGCGATCAGCCGGCGCTGATCGATGAATGGGTGCAGCTCGATCTGATTGACCGCTATGGGCTTGCGAACCGTGGCTACGACCTCTTCGAGAAGCGGGATCGTGAAGTTCGACACTCCCCCGTTCGTGACAAGTCCTTCGTCAATCAGCTCGGCAAGAACTCCCAACGTTTCGGCAACCGGGACTGTTTTTGATGGCCAGTGCAGCAGCAGCAGGTCGACGTACTCCATTCCGAAGCTATCCAAGGATTTCTCCACTGCTGCACGGAAGGCGGCAGGTTCGAAGTGTTCGGGCATGATCTTCGTCGTGACGAACACCTCCGAACGGACGATTTCGCTGTCCCTCAGTGCGCGTCCTATTTCCGCCTCGTTTTCGTAGAACTGCGCCGTGTCGATGTGGCGATAGCCCTCATCCAGAGCGGCAAGCACCATCTCGTAGGCGTCGTCCCCCTTCAGCTTGTAGGTTCCGAGGCCGATCGCAGGAATTCTGGCCGCCCCACACTTGGGCATATTCATATCGTCAACTCCTCGGATTTTGAGACATGCGGAAAGACCTCTCGCGCGAGCTCTTCCATGACTTCGTCCACGGGTCTGTTGGACTCGCGGAACGCGAACGACAGGTGGGTCACCCCAACTGCCTGTAGGCCCATGATTTCTTCGATCAGTGCGTTTCGTCCAAGCCGGGCGCCGAGCCGCATCTGCTCCTTGGGTGCATCCGGGTTGTCCTGCAGATCCAGATGCATTGCGGTCAGTACCGGTGCCTCTTCCCTGCCCGCCTGGCTTCGCGTCGTGCGCCACAGGTCAAGGCGACGCTGCGCTTGTTCCGGCGGACCGGGATAGGTGAACCAGCCATCGACGTTGTCGGCGAGCCAGTTCAGGGACTGCTGACCCATGCCGGCCATGACGATGGGTGGGCCATCCCCCACGAACGGCCTGACAGTTACCTTACCCTTCGCTCCTTGCAGACCGCCGCCGCGCCACAGGTGACGGATCGTCGACAAACTCTCGCGCAGGCGGTCGCCCCGGCTTTCGAAGTCGACGTTCATCAGCGGATATTCGACCGGGCGATCACCCGAGGCGACACCCATGACGAAGCGATGGTTGCTGAGTTCGTGCACGCTCGCCGCCATTTTCGCCAGATGAATGGGGTCGCGAAGAGGAACGACGATCGCTGCAGTGCCCAGAATCATGCGACTGGTTTTTCCGGCCAGGAACCCGAGGAGCGGGAATGGATCGAAGACCGATCCCGCATCACCGAAATTCGGATCGTGGACGGGCACGTCGCGGACCCAGGCGGCTTCGAACCCCAGGCTTTCTGCAAGAAGGACCCGCCCGGTCATACGGCTGACGTCAGGCACGCCAAACGGACGCCCGTCGGCTGCAGCCTTTTGCCGCCCGCCGGCCGACCAGTCGTTGTCGAGGGGCAGTTCGACGCCGAAGGTCATCCGTGAGGCGAGCTTATCAAGCGCGTTCATGGGCCACCTCCGTTTCGTTGGCCTTGCGCTCGAGCGAGCCACTCCAGCGGACGAGAAGAATGCCGATGACGACAATTGCGGCTCCGACGAAGGGCGCGGCTTGCAGGCCCATCTGTTCGACGACGTGGCCGCCCACCCATGCACCGAAGGCGATGCCAAGGTTGAAGGCGCCGATGTTCATGCCCGATGCGACATCGGTCGCTTCCGGCGAAACTTCGCGCGCGATCTGCACGACATACGACTGCAGCGGAGGGACATTGCCGAACGCGAAGCCACCCCAAAAGAGCGTGACGGCGATCGCAGCCCAGGGCGAGGTTAGCCCGAACCCGAGAAGGACGAGTGATAGCGCGAGACCGGCAAAGACAAGGGTCAGCGCAGGAACCGGCCCGATCCGGTCGGCAAGCTTTCCGCCGAGGATGTTACCGATGGCGACCGACACGCCGTAAAGCAGGATCACGAGGCTGACCGACCCTTCGGACAGGCCCGTGACATCGGTCAGCATCGGCGCAAGATAGGTAAAGGCAATGAAGTTGCCTCCGTATCCCACCGCCGTAATCAGGTAGACCAGCAGCAAGCGAGGCGACGTGAGGACCTGCGCTTGCTGGCGAAGGCTCGGTGGTTCATCGCTCTCGAGATTGGAGGGTACCAGCAAGGCGCTTGCGCCGAGCCCAATCAGAGCGAGTACGACGACGCCGAAGAACGTGGCATGCCATCCGAAGTTCTGGCCTATCCATGTTCCGAGGGGCACGCCGGTAACTAGTGCTACCGTCAGGCCAAGAAACACGAGGGCGATCGCGCTCGATTCTTTATCCTTCGGCACGAGTTTGGTCGCAATCGTTGAAGCAATCGCGAAAAAGACACCGTGCGCCAGACCCGTGATGAAGCGAGCCGTGACGAGGGCCAGATAGCTCGGCGCAAAAGCCGCAAGCAGGTTTCCTGCGGTAAACAGGACCAAGAGAGAAAGCAGCAGCGTCTTGCGCGGAAGTTTGCCGGTCAATGCCGTGAGAACGGGTGCGCCGATGGTGACCCCCAGCGCGTAGAGGCTGACAAGAAGTCCAGCCGATGGAAGCGATACGCCAAGATCGCTGGCGATTGTTGGTATTAGACCGACGATTACAAATTCGGTCGTGCCGACTGCGAAGGCGCTGATGGTGAGCGCCCACAGAGCGAGCGGCATAGTCTTCTTTCCGACCATGATACACTCCAGGTTCGAGAATAGGTTCGACGACCACGTAATCCTGAGGTATCGTTCGAAAAACCGCACGAAAGACAATTGACCATTGCTGGAGCCGCACGAATTGCCTGACCTGAAGGAGATCACTGCTTTCATAGCGGTGGCCGAGGACGGTAGCTTCGCCGAGGCTGCAAGGAGGCTGGGCGTGGCTCCCTCATCCCTAAGCCGTTCGGTAGCACGGCTTGAAGCGCGGCTGGGCTTCGACGTTTTCCGCCGAACGACAAGACAGGTTGGTTTGACCGAAGAAGGCGCGACGACTCTCGCGCGGGCGCGGGACCTTGTTGAGACTGCCGAGCGGTTCGTTGATCTCGGTTCTTCGCGAGGCAAGCCCGCAGGTGTGATCAACGTCAACGCGCCGGTGCCGTTTATCCTTCACGCGATCGCGCCACGGATACACGAGTTCTGCTCTGCCTATCCCGACGTCACGGTCAGACTATCGATGACCGATACGCTGGTCGATCTCATCTCCGCTCATGCAGATGTCGCCATCCGATTTGGCGAATTGGAGGATTCATCCCTTCTTTACCGGCACCTCGGACGGTCGGCGTGGCGACTGGTTGGGGCCCCCTCGCTAGTTGAGGCGCGCGGCGTGCCAGAAAAGATTTCCGATCTGGAGAACTTCAAACAGGTGGCCTTCATGAACCCCCCTCGACTGAACGATCTTTGGTTCGAGGGTCGCTCGAAACCGATCCGCCTTACACCAGCCATTCACGCTGATAATGGCGAAGCAGTTCGCGCACTCGTTCTGGCTGGTAGCGGGATCGCACAATTTTCCGACTACATGATCGATGCCGACATAAGGTCAGGAAGTGTGGTTTCGCTTCTGCAGGACCAGCTGAGAACCCCAGCTATTCCGGTGAGCGCTCTCTATTCTGAGCCAGCCGGCAGGCTTGGCCGAATGCAGGTCTTCTTGGACTGGCTGAGTAACGTGACAGCCGACATCTTCGTGGGTTAGCGAGATTCGGCGATTAGTGTGAAATGCGCGTGGTGGCAGCTATGCGCCCTCATTTCAGCCGTTCGACCTTTGCTAGAAAAAGCCTGAAAGCAGACTGGCAGCAGTGCTACGCATGCGCTCACCTTCTATGTCCAAATTGGGTGGAAAGTCGTCAGCCCCAGTATCTAGATGGACCCAAGAAATTCAGAAACGCAAGCTTTGAATGACTTCCGCAGCATTTGCACATGCCCGTTCGGTTTTGCATTGCCCAAGGACAGTCAATTTAGGATCCACCACCTCCATTCCGTTCAATTTCGAAGCGTCAAGACGGGCGGTTAGAACGGGAACTTCTCCGATGCTTGGCTCTAGGGAGCGCAACCTCACCTCAATTCCATCAATGAGGGTGACATCGGAATTGGGCAGTTGTGGCGCAGCCGCAATTGAGGCTCCATAATCGAAGACGAGTTCGAAGTTATCGCCGGTAACTCGCCAAGCCTGGTGATCGCCGTATAGTTCTTCAACGGCGTGGGATCCCGGGTCGAAGGAACAGCAACCGTTCAGTACGACGGCGTTCGGTGACGGGGTAGTCGCTGGCCTCTGTGTTACGTTCGTTCCCGCAGGCCCTAGCACCTTGTCTTCACCGCCACTTCGCTCCTCTTGGCAGGAGACGGCTGCGAGCAACGTACTGAAAACGAGGACGACCTTGGCGAAGTTCATTTTGATTGCTACCTGCTGCCGTAGAAACCCAGCATCAATCCTTTTTCATCACTGCAAAATTGCCGCTTTATTTGTCCCTGGGTAATGTATCGAGCCATCACGCATGGGCCGGTCGATCCATCGTTGCGATGATACATGCCCATGAAATGGCCGAACTCATGCACCATCGCCGATTCATAGTCGATCGCATTTCCAATATTGGACGACGTGACGTTTCCGCATGCGAAATCTCCGTCCCGCTCTGTTCGAACCGAGTAATAGAAGCGGTTGGGATTCACGACCACCCGAGCGCCGTAGTAGGGAACAGGGCTCGTACCGTTGTCTCGCCACCATATCTCAGTTGACATGACTGATGTTGACCCGGGGACGACATCGAGAAACTCAGGCTCGTCGGTGTGAGATGGTATAGTGCCGTACTTGAAGTGCTCTCCTGCACCAGTGAGGACGAACTCAGATCCGATTGCATTGACCGTGTTGGCAGCATCTATTGTGTCACCGTCGCAGATGGGCGGGAGTTCGTTATGGATCCGAACGTACTGCGTCTGATCGTTAATTATACGAACTACGTAACCCTGCTGTTGAATGTTCTGGGCCGAAGTAGGCGCGGCGATGGCGAGGGAGAGCGCGGCGACAAAAATGGGGAGTTTCATAATGATATCCTTCCCTTAGGAGTTGTCGAAGATCACAAGGACGAAAGATCGAGACTAAAGGCCGGAGGTGCGGTTGACGTCGCCCTGTCGCCTTCCACAAGTAAGGCTGGGATCAACTCGACGAGACATTCCCGACATTGACTTCGATTGCTGGAGAATTCGTTCAAATAGCGAGACCGAGATCCGATTATGAGGTAACGTTGCCCATTTTCGAGTGGAACCTCAGTCGATACGCGCAAGTTCTCACCGCCTGGGCCTGGTCCTGACCTCCGACGTAGTTCTTTGGCACCCTTCGCACTCGAGGCGACCTTGATTTCGCGGACAACGTCGAACCCTATCGTGCTGCGATGCTGATCGTCCAACAGGACATTATTTTCCGTCGGTACGATCGTTCTAGACGATGGCTGCTTTCGCTTGAAAGGCGAAAACGGGAAACCCGGACCGCTGGTCATGTTCGGTTACGACACCCAACTGACGAGGGATGAAGACGGGTATCCGGCAGTCATCGACGGCGATCACCACCATCGGATCGGCGAAGTGGGGGCATGGGGTGGACCCAATAAGGTCCGATCAGGCTCTCGGGAAGCACGGGCCTTGCGTGCTGCCTGTGGAGATGGCAAAATCGTTAACGTGGGCAGTCCGCAATCGTTGCGGCTGTTCGCGCTGCCCTTTCCCGACTGGGTGCTCAATTACGCGCGCGCCAAGTCGCTGTCCTATGAGGATGCCTGGGACGAGGTGATCGGTTGCATGGCAAGAAACGAAAAGCACGGGCGTGCAGGAATGGAGGGGCGCAATGCGTGCATCGATCAGTTCAATGACCGCTAGCGGCTTTGCTGCCGCGGCGAAGGTCTCCGCTCGCCCGTTTACCGATGCGACCAAAGCTTTGCGCAATTCGCTGCGCCCTACTTCCTTGGCTTTGATCCTCGGTGTGATGATCGCCAGCTGTGATGGCGCGCCGGATCGCGAGGGCTCCGCCGCGAACCTGTCACCCGAACCAGATCGCCTCGTTACGTCGCTTCGGGAGGTCGAGGGGTTTTGGCTCGTCGAGCGGTTCGAAGATTTCGAGCCATCGTGGCGGAACCAAACATCTTGGCGCAGCGCCTACGTGCAGATCGGTAACGACTTCCTGACCTATAATGTGGGTTGCAACCAATCCGGCAATCCCGCCGCCCTAGGGCAGGACGGAATTCTTCGAGACACGGGCGATGGCTCGCGGATGCAGACCTTGCAGGGCTGCGGGGAAGTTCGCGAAGCGCGTGACGGCCGCTTCTTCGCATTCTTCGGCAGCAAGCCCGAGGTGCGCGGGCTGGGCGAGGGACGCATTCTGCTGCGTAGCGACGGTCGCGAGCTTATTCTTATCCGGCCAAATTTATGGCACCGGATTCACAAACCACAGTTCGCCGAGATCGAAGGTCGTTGGGTGCCACAGACGGCCACGGCGTATGATGGCTGGGGATCGGAAGGGTTCGGTCTGGGTGACGAGCCGGGCGTGGTGACCATTGGGCATGGGCGCATAACGTGGTCGCTATGTCCCGATCTGCCTATCCCCATCCGCTGGACTTCCGATGGGCGACTCGCGATCACGGCTTCCATCGAAGTGACGAATTGTTCCGCGGTGGCCCGCTCGACGAACAATGGACCCGGTGCCATCATGATGATGTTAACCGCCAATCCCGCCGTGCTCCGCACCGGTCCGGATCAGATCGTGCTGATCGATGGATCGGGTGAGAAAGGTCGCCGGATTGATCTGCGCTCGGAGGAAAGCGTCCTTAACCCGCCTCCTCCGCCACCGCCGCCGAAGGGATATAAGCCGCCTCCACGACCGCCGTCACCTCCGGCCACGAACGGGATAAGCGCGTCATGATCGCTTAGACGTAAGGCGATCCACGCAGAAATCCTCCCCGGTGGTAATGGCAGCAGGAACCGGCAATGCGCGCGTTGAATGAACGGCGGCCTTTCGTGAAACGGCGCGGCCACACGTTCGTCCGCCTTCGGGTCGTTAGCCGAACGGCAGCTTTACACTGTTCGCCTGCTAAAAGCAGAATGTCTGCAAACGGCCCAAGAGCCGCCATTGATCGCTTAAACCTTCGACCTCCGATATCCTGCCGCGATAGCGTCCGCTTCGGAACAAAAGATCTCTTCCGGTCTAGTCTGTTCGTAATACTGCATGCCAGGGAGGTGATAAATCCAGTCACCGCGCCTGCTGCGGTTCCCCTTAATGTCGCATGCAGAGTTCGAGCGTCTCATCGTGCTGCGCGCTGGTGCGACAGTGGCGGCCGGTCTGCTCGCTTCTCTCGCGGCTATCCGGTGTTGCTCGGGCAGAGCGAACTCCGACTTCCAAATCCCCGCCTTTGCCGAACGTGCACGATGCTCCTGCGCTAGGTAATCGCTGGTATAGGCGCGATATGCTGTTGCCCAACCATACTCGACCATGGTGGCGTTCAGGTTCATTCTGTTCGCCGAGCATGTTCCGAGAAGCCGACCATACTGGTCTACCTCCTCTCCTTGGCAATACACCGTCTGGCCTGCAATCATGCTATCTAGCTGGCGCTTGGCTTCCTCACCGCACGCCCAGGCTTGGCCATCCCGCTGGCAACTTTGGTCGAGCTCCGGTGCGTCTATACTAGCGAGGCGTACATGCTTACCGTACACGACGATAGTATCGCCATCGACCGCGTGTGCTGGACCGCTGACTACTTCCGCATGGGCGGGAGCGGCGAAGGCGACGAGCAGTAAGACCGGAAGGGTGCGGGTGCGCATGGGCGCAACGTAACTCACCTGCGTAAAGAGATCGTAAGTGAGCTTCACGGTCCAAACGACGGGCCAATGCGTATATCACGACTGCTACACCGCGAGCACTTCAGCCGCCGTTCGACACCCGCCATCTGCTTCGTCCACCCACGCCGCTGGCAGAGCAACGTGACCTCCAGCGGGTTCAGGACAGCCATGTGGCGGCATGCCCTGCAGTCTACCCGTAGTGCGTAGCCATGGCGCGTGTAATCGGCGATCGTGTCGAGGCGCTTGGAACTCACGGCTTGCGACGCACCGACCAGACAAGGGCGGCACATGCGGTGATGATGCTCGCGATCGCGGCGAGCATCGGGGCGCTAAGAACAATCATGGCTATCTCCGACTCGATGATCGGCTTTGTTCCATATTTGTTCCGTGTAGGAAAATGATCAATTGCGGCGAGGAGACGGCAGTCCTCACTAGCGTATTATGATCTCGACGGCTGCGCATAGTACCGACCCCCAGTGGAAACAGGACGCGCTTCGATAATCTGTTCGATCTGAACCATGGCAGCCATAGCAATGCTCCATGAGACTCGACTTTTCGCGGCAGAGGTGGCTCAAGCGACTAAGTAATTGACACAATGGGAGCGCTTGAGTGCCGGGAGATCGGTCACCCCTCACCGAACGCCAGAAGGTCGTGGCGTCCATGCTAGCAAGACGTATGACCATTAAGGAGATCGCTGCCGAATTGCAGATTTCAGACTCCGGCGTGAATAAGCATATCGCTGCACTCAAACGACGCTTCGAGGTCAATGCTTTGAGCGAAGTCGTGGCGGCTTGGCGAGCAAGCAGCGAAGAGCCCGCCGAAGGGTTAAGTAAACCGACATGTATAATTCCTCACCTCGCGGAAAGCAGTATCCAGACGGCATCTCACGGGCAGGAGGAAGCGGGTGACTTCGAGCTGGCAGATAGCGGTGCGCCGTTGGATTGGCCGGGACTGAGACAACCGCAGGTCCTTCCGAGGTGGCTTGAGGGACGCAATCCCGTCATACGCCGTCTTGCTGCAGTCTTCGGGATCATGATCGCGTCTCTCGCGGTGATCATCCTGACCATTACGGTCCTGAAGAGCATGAGCGAGATGGTAACGGGAACAGAGCCCGACCTCGTTCTCAGGGATGCCTCTGCCGACTGAGCCTCGGCAGGGGGGAGAAATACGGTAATGGAAAGTGCAATAGTGCAGGATGCCGTGCGCATCCGCGAACAGCTTCGCGAAAGCGAGGCCCAGTCCGACGAGTTGCTTCTCGGGACTGCTGAGCTGATGAAGCGAATGATCGCGGCGCGGCGCAACCCTTCGGTGAAACCGCATGCAGGCCAGGTCGCGCTGATGCGGCTGGCAAGTGCGCAGCGCAAGTTGATTGCCAGCGCCAACGACATTTTTCGAGTTCATGACGAACTCAGCCAGCTGGCAATCGAGACCGGAGTAGCCGACGAGGACGGGACGACCCCAAAACGGCCAAGCGCCGTAGACACAGTAGAACGAGAGCTCAAAATTTCGCTCGAAGCTTGACCGATGACCGGAGGCGACGAACGATGGGGCGATGATCGATACGATTCTCGCCATAAAGGCCGACATTCAGCACATTCTCCTGGTGCTCCTTGCCGTTGCCGCCTGGCGGTATGGCGCTGCCCCCGAGCGACTGTGCACCGCAATCCTTGTGGTAATTTTGTGGCTCGGGGACGTCGGCAATCACTGGCTGTTCGACACCAGTCCACGTTTCACGGCCGTCGAGACCGGACATCTCGTTCTCGATCTGACGGCTTTCGCAGGACTGCTGGCAATCGCGGTAATGGCCAACCGGCAATACCCGCTTTGGCTAGCCGGACTGCAGGGTTTGGTGGTCCTCACGCATTTCGCGCAGGGGCTAACCGCATCTGCCCCGCTGGCCTATTCCATTCTTTCGATCGCACCGTTTTATGGTCTCATCGCCATCTTGGCAGGGGGCATCTTTGCCCATCGGCGACGCAAGCGGCAGTACGGGTCCTATGCTGCATGGACGATTTACCCTCAGACCGCGCGCCTAGAAGCACGGCGTCGATTATAGGACGCCCGGCCGATCTGCATGATCGGCATCTCAGCGCATTCCTCCGTAGCCAGCTGGGCGGACCGACCGAGCGTTTGTGCGCCCTATACGCAGGAAGCGATCGGCGGTGGTGTTATGCGACCAGCTTCACGCAAGGCCAGGGTGCCGGCGTAGCCGTACGCCTGCGGGTCCTCATAGAACTCGGCATCCAGCATAACGCGGGCAGCTTCCTCGTTGCGCATGGACACCCGTCTGGGAGGGCAAATCCAAGCGAGCAGGACATTGCGGCGACCCGCAGGCTGCTTACCATTGCCAATGCTATCGATCTTTTCCTCCTCGATCATCTGATCGTTGCCGGAAATTGCGTTTTCAGCATGCGGACGGGGAAAGCGCTGTGAGATCGCTCAGCAGCGACGATGAGGCATGCTTGGCGCTCATCGCGCAATTGGCCTCGCATCTATCGAATAACTCAAGTCGCTGCGAGTGCAGCGCTGCACGGATTCCAAGCGAAACCATGACCTTCGAACAGAACAGCAAACGCCTGCAGCTTGCAGCCAAAGCGGAATACGAAGCCCGGGGTCTTCGAACAGCGTTCTTCGGAGACGAGTTTTTCGGCGAGCCGGCCTGGGACATCCTACTCGATCTCTACATCCAGCAGACTCAGTCTAACCGGACGTCCGTCACGTCGGCCTGTATTGCCGCCCGGGTGCCGTCGACGACGGCATTGCGGTGGGTAGGCCTGCTTCATCATGCAGGCCTCATCTGTCGGCAACCCGATCCGGAGGACTGCAGGCGCTCGTTTCTTGAGCTCACCGTGAAGGGCTTCTCGAAGATGGAAGCATATTTGCAGAAGCGCTGTGAGACCGTCCTAGTCACCCAGGGCGCAGCAATAAAGCCCGGCAGGCGCCATCTGCGCTCGGTCTAACCGCACTGTTGGATTTTGTGTTTGTCGACTGCATCACATTACCGATTTTAGCTCAGGTAACGACAGAGAGCGCTCTCTGTACGGTGCTCATGCAGTTGCGGTCGCGTTCTTCTCCGAGCAGGTATTGGGTATTGAGCGTTTGAGCGACCGCGCCTTCGACGATCTCCTCGAGCGAAAAACGATTGCGGATGTGTGGATGCACCTTCCATCAGCAAAGCGGTTCTTGCGATCGTTGGTCACAATCACGACTATGAGATGCGTTCCGGGGTAGTCGAGCAGCGGTAAAAAGATCCAATCATGCAAGACGGCATCGTACCCTTACCCTGATGCAGCTGGTGCAATGGTGAGTGAAGTCTTCATCGCGCGCGCTCACGCCACATGCCGATGGTGATAGGCGGCGAGCAGGGAAAAGGCCCCCTCACCTGTAACGTTCGCTAAGCAAGTATCGAGCAACATTTTCCAAATCCTTGCGATTTCCGCTGGTCATCAGGGACATCGCGCACTTGCCTTGAAATAACGGGGCTTGATTGGGCGCGCGGACCCAGCCTTTTGATCGCTCGTGATTGAGCAGGATCACCAGCGAGGCGTAAATCGAGAGGACACAGCCAATACCTTCCAGCACTTTCTTAGGGAGCGAAATGTCATCGCCGACTTGAGCAAGATCTATCAAATTCTGCAGCACCTCTTCGTCGTCGACCCCAAGAAGCAAGCGTTGCTCCGAAGTGCTCATGGTCCAATGCGATGCGATATTGTTGAAAGCATGAAGGCACGCGCTATCTCTGCTCGCATTTCCGGACCCAACCCTGGGCGTGCCCATCAGATGAACACCCCGGCCTCGATCGCACCGATCATATCGATCACGAACTCAAGACCGTTGTCTGACTGCTCGGCACGTTCGAGAGGTGTTTGGCCATCGAGCCAAGGATGAATCTGATTCATGAAGATGATGGTGCTCAAAAGATCGCCGCCGCAAATGCGCGCCGCCGCCTCGAAGGCAGCGCGATTGGATCGCCCTCCAGTTGCGCCGAGCAGGTGTATGCCTTCGCGCAGCAAAGCCGCCGCATCGGAACTCCGGCCTGCCTCAACGAGGGTCACCAAGTTGGGGTGGCTAAGCATCGCACCGGCAGTAGATTCGATCTAATGCCTCCTGACGGCGGAGGTGGGAATGGCTCGAGAGACAGGGCATTTCGGATAGTCAATCGTCGATGCCGAAGGCCGTAGCCAAAACGGTATCGCCAAGCTCATCCGGCCGCTCGCGAATAGTTATCGGCTCGTATCGCACATTGGGCGGCAATGGCTCGTAGCGTTCGTCTCCGGGCTGAAGGGTAATTGTGAACGGGCGGATTTTGCCTTCTTCGTTCACCGCCTGAAGTCTCTTACCCTTGCGCCAAGGATAGCAGCGGATCTCGAGGTTCGTCAGGCAATCAACACCGAGATCCTCGAAGAATTCGATCAATCGCTCAAGGTCCTTCGCGATGTAAGGTCCTTGTGGGCAGTAACTGTAGTGAATGTGCATGACCGGTCCTCAAAAAGGCTTCTTACAAACTCGTAAATTGGGTGGTCGAAACCTGAACATTCTCCAAAGTGCCGCCGATTCTAGGCCATGCTCTTGGGAAACCAGACGGTCACCCGGTCGCAAACATTGGTAGTCGACCTTGAGAGGTGAGATTACGAAACCCATGGTTCCGACGCCCTGGCGAAGAATGGGCGCCGCAAAGCCAAGGACTCCCATAACATCAATTTATGAGTAATAAAAGCCGTGGTCTGTCAGACCGTAGACGTTTGCATAGCTTGGCGTCAGCAAGGCGTTGTGACAACGCGCGCAGTTGAAATCGTTGGGGCCAGAATCCGAAAGATGCGCGAAGACGCAGGTTTTTCGCAGGAGAAGTTCGCTCAGAAGATCCAGATTGATCGCTCATACTATGGGCGGATCGAGCGAGGTCGTCAGAATATAAGCGTCTCCACGATCTGTACGATCGCTGGAGGGCTAGGTGTCAGCCCAGCCGTACTTCTTGCTGATTTGACGATATCTGATTGCTCGGAGTCTGCGCACCCCGAGACCTGAACGATTTATGTCGCATCTATGTCGCAGGGAGCAACCGGGACTTTCGCGCATGGCCGCGTAACCCGCGGAAATCTACGGAAAAATCTTGCAGTATCGATTGGTACTGAAAAACCGTGGCACATAAAGTACCATGTGCCTGATTTTCTAAAGAAAAGCAGTGGATGCCCCGTGAGGATTCGAACCTCAATTGACGGAGTCAGAGTCCGTAGTCTTACCATTAGACGACGGGGCATCAGCCGCGGGGGCAGCAAGAATCGCATGCTGCTCCGGGACGGGAGGCCGCGCATCTAGTTTCGTCGCGGAACAAGGTCAACCCCGTGCGAGATGGGTGCCCTTGCCCTGCCAACTGTTCACCGCTAGCATCTCGGTCAAGTCCCCGCGTACGGTGGTTTATGCGGGAGGAAAAAAGAAAGCTCTCGAAATGGCGGATCATTCTCCGCCGGACACGACAAGAGGGCACGGGACACAACGGGGCGGCAAGTCCGGCAAGGTAGCCGATTTCCGCTACAAGCGCCCCTCCCGGCCCGAAGCCAAGCAAGGCGACAGGCGTAATGCGCCGCGCCGCGATGGCGGTTTTGTATCCCGGCCAACGTCCAAATTGCACGATCAAACGGGGCAGCTTCCGCGCAAACAGGCCTATGCTGCGCTGGATCTTGGGACCAACAATTGCCGCCTCCTGATAGCGCGCCCTTCGGGCGAAAATTTCACCGTGATCGACGCTTTCAGCCGCGTCGTAAGGTTGGGCGAAGGTCTCGCCGCAAGTGGCAAGCTTTCCGATGAAGCAATGGAACGCACTCTGGCCGCGCTGCACGTTTGCGCGGAAAAGCTGCGCCGCCGCAATGTTCGTCTGGCGCGTTCCGTAGCGACGGAAGCCTGCCGTAGAGCATCAAACGGGCCGGCCTTCATCAGACGCGTGAAGCGCGAAACCGGCATCATGCTCGACATCATTTCAGCCCAGGAAGAGGCCCGGCTCGCGGTTCTGGGATGCCATGTCCTGCTGGAAGAAGGTAACGGCCCGGCTATCATCTTCGATATCGGCGGTGGCTCCACGGAACTGGTACTGGTTCAACCGGGCGAAAAGGTGCCCCGCATCCTGGATTGGCTGAGCGTGCCCTGGGGCGTCGTGTCGCTTACCGACACGGTCAACGGATCGGACGAGACGCACGACCTGCGGCTCGATCGTTACATGAACATGCGCCGCACGGTGGGGCGCAGCTTCGCCGAATTCGCCGAACGCATCCGCGATTACACGCGTTCGACCGAGCCGATCCGCCTTTTGGGTACGAGCGGCACCGTTACCACCCTTGCCAGTCTGCATCTGGAACTGCCCCAGTACGACCGCCGCGCGGTCGACGGCCTGATCGTTCCGTCGATCGCCATGCGCGACATTTCCAACCGCCTCTCACGCATGAGCGGCCCGGACCGGAAACGCTTGCCTTGTATCGGCGACGACCGAGCGAATCTGGTCATCGCCGGATGTGCTATTCTCGAATCCATTCTCGACATCTGGCCGGCAGAGCAACTCGGTGTTGCCGACAGGGGAATTCGCGAGGGTATCTTGCGCAGCCTGATCGCCGCCGATGTAGAAGGCGACCGCAGCCGCGCAACTGTGCAAAGAATGCGAGAACAGGATGTCTAGGTCAGGAAAAGACCGCGAAACGCGCGTGCGAACTGCAAAAAAACGCACCGCGAGTTCGACCCGGTGGCTGCAGCGACAACTCAACGATCCTTACGTCAAACAGGCCAAGGCCGAAGGTTATCGCAGCCGTGCCGCTTACAAACTGATCGAGCTGGACGAAAAGTTCGGTTTGCTCAAGGGCATCGAACGGGTCGTAGACCTNGGCATTGCGCCGGGCGGATGGAGCCAGGTCGTGCGCAAGGTAAAGCCCAAGGCGCATGTGGTCGGCATCGATCTGCTGGAGGTCGAGCCAATCGAAGGCGTTACCATTTTCCAGATGGATTTCATGGATGACACTGCACCGGCGGTCCTGGAAGAAGCTCTGGGCGGAAAGGCCGATCTGGTAATGAGCGACATGGCCGCCAATACGGTCGGCCACAAGCAGACGGATCACCTGCGAACGATGGGCCTAGTCGAAGCTGGCGCCTGGTTTGCGGTCGAAAATCTGGCGCCCAACGGTACATTCCTCGCCAAGGTTCTGGCTGGCGGTACCGATAANGATCTGCTGACGCTGCTCAAGAAGCACTTCAGGACGGTGAAGCATGCCAAGCCCCCGGCNAGCCGGAAAGGCTCGAGCGAATGGTATGTCATCGCGCAGGGGTTCAAGGGCTGAAGCACAAATGAAAAGGCCCCGCAGAAGCGGGGCCCTTACTTACCGTAGACTGTTCCGGGCTTATGCGCCCGGCTTGACGCCGCCAGCCTCCGTAGCGGCATTGTCCGCCGCAACCGGTTCATCGGCTGCCATCGCGCCCGCGGCTTCGGCATCGGTGGGCGTTTCGCCGCCAAGGTCCACAGCATCGTCAGCTTCGTCGGCCTCGGGAGCTACAGGGGCCGGCTTGGCCGGAGCACCGCCATTGGCTGCCAGATATTCCATGACGTTGGCGCGATCTTCCGGCTTGGACAGACCAGCAAAGCTCATCTTGGTGCCGTTGGCGAATGCACGAGGGCTGGTCAGCCAGGCATCCATGTTTTCCCAAGTCCAGGTTCCGCCATGATCGCTAAGCGCGCTGGAGAAGGCGAACCCGCCGTGCCCCGTGCCGATCGTTTCGCCCATGACGCCGTAAAGGTTCGGACCGATGCCATTGGCACCGCCCTGTTCGATGGTGTGGCAAGCCGTGCACTTCGCAAAAACCTTTTCGCCGGCTGCCGCATCGGCACTGGCGAGCAAGGTGCCGAGATCGGGCCCGGCATCGGCACCACCATCTTCGGCTACGCCCTCGATAAAAAAGCCCGGCTCTTCGACATGCGCATGCTTATCCGCAGTGAAATACATGCCTGAAACGATGGAACCTCCGAGCGCAACGATCCCTGCGAAGAGGACCCAGCCCGCGGCGGTGTTGAAACGATCATCCATTACGTAAAATACCCGGCGAAAATCGGTTGGTCTGATGGTTGCGCGCCGCTCTAGTGTGCAAGGCGGGCTTTCGCAAGTGCGCAAGCAGCAATAGCGCTTGATGCGCGAGAAAGGCCGCCTTAACGCGCCGGACATCATGCGTCAGTTCGCCAAACCTGCCCTCGCCCTTGTCGATTCGATGCGCTCCGCTGCGGTCGAGCAGCCCGCGCAGGCGATTGCTTTTGGAGGGGCGCCGGGTTCCAATTCGCATCAGGCGGCAATGCAATTTGCACCCGATGCACTGCCGCTGCCCTGTTTCAGCTTCGAAGATGCGCTGGAAGCGGTTGAAAATGGCGCAGCGGGTTGCGCCATGATCCCGATCGAAAATAGCCAGCATGGCCGTGTGGCCGATATTCACTTCCTGCTTCCGGAAAGTGGCCTGTCGATAGTGGCAGAACATTTCATGCGCATAACGCATTGCCTGATGGCACTGGGCAAGGGACCATTCGAGGCCGCCTATAGCCATCCACAAGCGCTCGGCCAGTCTCATAAATTCCTGTCAGACCGCGGGATCGTCGGCCTTAGCCATGCGGACACGGCAGGTGCCGCTGCCTTCGTTGCGGAAAGCGGAAAGCCCAATGTCGCTGCGATCGCCCCGTCACTGGCAGCAGACCTTTACGGCCTCGANATCGTGGAGCGGGAAGTCGAAGATGCTCCCGACAACACGACCCGCTTTGTCGTTCTGGCCAAAGATGCACTGGATCCGGCAAGCCTTGCCGGCGCCCAGGCGATGACCACCTTCATTTTCGAAGTGAAGAACATTCCCGCCGCGCTCTACAAGGCGCTCGGTTGTTTCGCGACCAATGGCGTGAACATGACCAAGCTCGAAAGTTACCAGAAAGGCGCCAGCTTCGCGGCCACGCAGTTCTTCGCAGATATCGAGGGCGCACCAGGCGAAGCGCGGGTCGATGCGGCGCTCGAAGAGCTGGCCTTCCAGACCAATGGCGTCAGACTGCTCGGCAGCTATGCGCAAGTCCGCAAACGCGGGTAGAGACTGACTTCAGCCGGTTTTAATCCGCCGCTTCAATCACGACACTTCATTCGTCGGCGTAGATCGCCACTTCGGACAAGCCTTCGCTGGTCGCACGACCGCGATACATGCCGCTGGTATTCATTGAGAATAGCGCGTCGCCGCTGCGATCCACNACGATGACGCCGCCGTCACCGCCCATTTCTNCTACTTCNGCGATGACCGTATCCGCNGCGAGTTGCGCGTCCTCACCCCCGAGGTCGATACGCGCGCAAATCATCCGNGCNACGCCAGCGCGNATGAAGAATTCACCCCACCCTGTCGCAGACACTGCACAGCTGCGATTGTCGGCATAGGTCCCTGCGCCGATGATGGGTGCATCGCCGATGCGCCCCCAGCGCTTTCCGGTCATTCCGCCGGTCGACGTACCTGCCGCCATATTTCCATCCTGGTCGAGAGCCACTGCCCCGACGGTGCCGAACTTGACGTCGACGTCGATCGCCGAAAGCTTTTCTGCCTTCATGCGTTCGAGCGATTCCCGCCGGCGCTCGGTTTCGAACCATTCGCTGGGCATGTTTTCGACCCCCTGCTCCGCCGCGAATGTCTCCGCGCCTTCGCCGGAAAGCATGACATGCGGGCTTTCGGTCATCACCTTGCGCGCAAGCTGGATCGGATGCCTGATCCCGCGCACCCCGGCGATTGCGCCTGCATCGCGTGTGCGCCCGTCCATAATCGATGCGTCCAGCTCGATATCGCCGTCCCAAGTGAACACCGCACCGCGCCCGGCATTGAATAACGGATCGTCTTCCATAGGTTCAATTGCGGCCTGGATCGCATCCATCGCCGTGCCGCCTTCCCGTAGGACCTTGGCACCGGCGTCGAGTGCCTTGCGCAGCGCTTCGCGATAGACGGCATCCTGTTCCGGCGTCATGTTATCGCGCGCGATGGTCCCCGCGCCGCCGTGGATGGCGATCGACCACCGCCCATTTTCCTGTGCCGCTGCGGGCATGGACAGAACAATTGAAAATGTGGCCAGCAAACGGGCCAGGGGGGCGAAAAATCCACTCATGGGAATGGGATAGCAGCCGCAGTTATCCACTCAACCCCTCGACCGATTTTGTTCACGCGGCTCGGCATGATACGCTCGTCCGACCGAGCACCAACGGGGAGAGGCTTGATGATTTTCGACCGTTATCGTTTCAACGAACAGTTGGCGATGGATCTGGGGGAGAAAATTCTCCTCGCCCTGATCGCGCTTGTCGTGACCTGGCTTGCCGCACGCGCGGCGAAATGGGCTTTCGCCAAGCTCGTCGACACTGTGGATTTCTTCAGACGCGGAACCGGTAACGGCCAGTCGCTCGGAGAATCCCTTGGGAAAATCGTCAGCCTCCTTATCTGGCTATTCGGGCTGTTGGTCATTCTCAACATCCTCGATCTCGGCGGCGTGTCCGGACCGATCGACAGCCTGCTTCAGAATGTCGTGGCATTTCTGCCTAACCTTCTTTGGGCAGGACTCATCTTCTTTATCGGCATGATGGTCGCACGAATTGCGCGCGACCTTGTGGTCACGACCTTACAGACCGTCGATTTCGATAAATGGGCCAATCGCGGCGGGGTCGATAATGTCACAGGCAACCCCGCCATCAGCAAAACCATCGGTACGATCGTCTACGTCCTNATTGCNATTCCCGTNGCNATTGCAGCGCTTGAGCAGCTNGGTATCGAATCGATCAGCAACCCTGCATCGCGCATGCTCGAAATGATCTTCTCGGCCATTCCCAACATNATCGGGGCCGCCGTTCTGNTGGGCATCGGTTATCTGATCAGCAAGTTCGTCGTGCANATCCTGAAGGAAGTTCTTCCGGGNCTTGGCGTCGATAGGGCATTGGCGGAAAGCGGTCTTATCACCGANGGCACCACNGCATCGGCAATCATCGCCCGCGTCGCNCAGGTTGCGATCCTGCTATTCTTCGCCATCGCGGCGACGAGGCTGCTCGGCTTTCCCGAACTGACGGCGATCCTCGACCAGCTCCTCGAATTGGGCGGAAGGGTCATCTTCGGAGCGGTGGTCATCGCCTTTGGTTTCCTGATCGCCAATCTGCTTGCCCGCCTTATTGCGGGCGATGCAGGCGGGACGACCGCGGCGACCATCGTGCGGTGGGCAACGATCATCCTGTTCGTCTTCATGGGCCTGCAGTTCACCGGCATTGGCGGTATGATTCCGGCCAATGCGCTGACGATCCTGATTGCCGGTGTGTCTGTCGCAGGCGCTCTGGCCTTCGGCCTTGGCGGTCGCGACTGGGCCGCACGGAAGCTGGAGCAGATGGATAACGATCTGGGCGGAACTGGTTCTGCGCCAACGCCGACACCGCGTCGCAAGGCTGCGTCGAAGTCGACCGATACCTTGCCGCCGGGCGCCTGATCCAGCCGACCGTTTTGGCACAAATGAGAAGGACGCGGAGCCAACCACTCCGCGTCCTTTTCCTATTCAGTCTCGTCGGAAAATAACTGGTATGGCGTCACCGCGTTGCGGGCCGCCCNCGCGAACGCGATGCATCAGAGCCAGCGCAGGCGTCGAAAGACGACGAGCAGCCCAACGAAGAGCAACGCGCACAGAGCGACGACGGCCCAGAAAGCCTCCGGGTTATTCATGCCCGGCATGCCTCCCACGTTAATGCCGAGGAGGCCAGTCAGGAAGCTCAGTGGCAGGAAGATGCCCGCCACGATCGTCAGCATGTAGGTTGCGTGTTCGCTGCTGGCGAGGCTGCGCGCGCGCAGTTCGTCCTGCAGGACAACCGCGCTCTCCTTGCTGATATCGATATCGTCCAGATAGCGACGCAGACGCGCGATGCTTTCGGCTATCTCGCGCCGATCGTGATCCTCGAACCAGGCTGGTGCATCGCGGCTGATCTGTTCGAGTGCCTCGTGTTGCGGGGCCATGTGCCGCTTGAGGGCGAGCGAATTGCGACGAATGCTCGAGATCTTGGTGAGCATCTGATCCGCGTGCTCGTCGGGATCGTCGTCTTCCAGAAGATCGAGAACCTCGTTCATATCGACGATGGACTGGCTCATGCGGGTGATGAGCAGTTCGGCGAGCAGCGTGATGGTGGCGCCCGCGTCTGGCGGGCCTTCACCGCGATCGAGCAACGATACGATTTCGCGCGGTGTCTGAAGGGGATGACGGCGCAGCGTCACCAGCCGCCTTCCGTCGCACCAGAACTGCATGGAGATCATGTCTTCNGGCTCNGCGCCCGGGTTGAAGTTGATCCCCCTCAGCGTGCCGACCAGATTGGTGCCTTCGCGAAACGCGCGCGGCCGGGTCTGGTCGCTGGTCAGCAGTTCTGCGGTGGGCTCCGGAATCCGGAGATGATCTTCGAGCCAGTGCTTCACGCCGTCCCGAGTGCGGCAAATGTGGATCCAGAGCACTTCGTCGGGAGTGGACGGTTGCCAGCTCTGGACCTCGTCCCAGTGGATCGTCCGTGCGCTGCCCGTTCCATCGAGCACACGCCCGAACAGCAGGGGAGTATCGGTGTCGGCGGCATCGGTTTCCTGACTCATCGGCCCATCATGCAACATGGAGCCGCCGCTGTCATTGCCCCTTAATGATCGGTCGACTATATCCGTGTCATGTCCTCCGTACGCCCATGGCGCGATATCATGCGCCGCCAGTCCCGCCAGATCATGGTCGGCAATGTCCCCGTGGGGGGCGATGCGCCGATCACCGTGCAGACCATGACCAATACGCCGACCGAGGATGTGGGCGCGACGATCGACCAGATCCGCCGCTGCGAGGATGCGGGCGCAGACATCATCCGCGTGTCATGCCCGACGGCGGAAGCGACCGAACATTTCGACAAGATCACCAAGGCGGCCAACGTTCCCATCGTTGCCGACATCCATTTCCATTACAAACGGGCGCTGGAAGCGGCGGACAAGGGCGCAGCGTGCCTGCGCATCAATCCCGGAAACATCGGTTCGTCCGAACGCGTCGCCGAAGTCGTCCGTGCAGCCAAGGCCAATGGCTGCGCGATCCGCATTGGCGTCAATGCGGGCAGTCTCGAGAAGGACCTGCTCGAGAAATATGGCGAACCGTGCCCCGAAGCGCTGATCGAGAGTGCGCTCGACCATATCAAGCTGTTGCAGGATCACGATTTCCACGAATTCAAGGTGGCCGTCAAAGCCAGCGACGTGTTCCTGGCAGTGGCGGCTTATCACGGGCTCGCGGATGCGGTGGATTGCCCCTTGCATCTGGGCATCACCGAAGCGGGCGGTCTCGTCGGCGGGACGGTGAAAAGCTCCATCGGGATCGGCAGCCTCCTGTGGGCCGGTATCGGCGATACGATCCGCGTTTCGCTTTCGGCAGAGCCCGAGCAGGAAGTGAAGGTCGGCTACGAAATCCTCAAGAGCCTGGGCCTGCGCACCCGCGGCGTGCGGGTCGTCTCCTGCCCCAGTTGTTCGCGCCAGGGCTTCGATGTGATCCGTACGGTCGAAACGCTGGAGAAGCGGCTCGANCATATCAAGACGCCGATGAGCCTGTCGGTGCTNGGCTGTGTCGTGAACGGCCCGGGCGAGGCTCGGGAAACCGATATCGGCATCACCGGCGGCGGNAATGGCAAGCACATGGTCTATCTGTCGGGCGTCACCGATCATCATGTGAAAAGCGACGACATGCTCGACCATATCGTCCGGCTCGTCGAAACCAAAGCCGCCCAGATCGAGGCAGGCGAAGCCGTAGCCTTCGATCCGCATGCCAAGGAAGCGGCGGAGTAACCCGCTTTACCCGAAATTAAGCTTGATCGGCCATCCTTGCGTTTATGCGTGAGGCCGCCCTTCTTGCCGTTGCAGTACTGGCTTTCGTCGGCAGTGCCTTCGTTCCCGGAGGCGCGTTCGATGCGGCGACGCACAGCGCGAACCCCGAACCCGCTGACAAAACCGCGACCGGGAATTTCGCGCGTGAGCAGCCGAAGCCCGAAACGCTCGACTACGCATCATGGGTGGCCGGCACGACGGAACTCGCCCGCGCAGGCGATGGACATTTCTATGCCGATGCCATGGTCAACAATTCGCGGATCCATTTCCTGATCGATACGGGGGCCAGTGTCGTGGCACTGACTGGCGCCGATGCGCGCGCGGCAGGATTGCACTGGTCGGCTGCCGATGTCCGGCCCATCGCNCGNGGCGCATCCGGTCCGGTTTTCGGGGTCGCACTCACGCTCGATCATATTTCGCTGAACGGGCACGAGGCGAATAACGTCAGTGCGATCATTGTGCCCGAAGGCCTGGACACATCGCTCTTGGGTCAAAGTTACCTTTCGACCGTTCAGCCGGTTCGGATCGAACACGACAAAATGGTGCTAGGCGAATAGGTCTTTCGTTCCGGCGCAATGTTCATGGCGCGGCCAGAACCGTGCTGATAGGGTGACCAACATGAAACGACGGGACCTTCTCAAAGGATCGCTGGCCGCCGGCGCAGCCGTAGCCCTACCGAGCCGACTGTTCGCACAGTGGAATCCCACTGCCACGCGCGATGCCAAGCTTATGGACATCGCCCGCGAAGAACTGGTCAGGGTCGGCGGAAACATCTGGCGCAAGGATATCGTCGCCATCGCAGATTTCGGACTGCATTCGGCCCGGCGACGCTTCCATTTCGTAGACCTCGAGAACGAACGGGTGGCAAGCTATCATGTCAGCCATGGCACGGGTTCGGATAGCGAACACGACGGCTGGCTGAAGCGGTATTCCAATATAGAAGGCAGCGAAGCATCGAGCCGCGGCGCGTTCATGACACGCAGCTGGTATGTCGGCCGGTATGGCACTTCGATACGGCTGGACGGCCTCGACCCGACCAACTCCAACGCTCTCCCCCGTGCGATCGTCATGCACAAGGCGAATTATGCGACGCCTGAGCATGTCGAACGATACGGCCGCCTCGGGCGGTCAAACGGATGTTTTGCCATGGGGCCGGACCAGTTCGACCGCGCGTTGATCGATCTTGCCGGGGGGCGCCTGCTGGTATGTGGCAGTTACGGTCTGGCGGAAGACGGCACCACCGTTACGCCGCCGATCGCGCAATACGATCTGCTGCGTAACGAATATGGCGGAACCTACGAACGGACCAATCCCGGCGCGTTCTAGGCGGCGTCAGCTGGTCTGCAGGTCGTCGACGATTTCGACCACTTCTTCACTTGTCTGACGTGCACGATCGCTCTGGCGCGGAGCGTCCAGTGCCGCGAGAACCGGCGCGTCACGATCATATATGTCGGCAAACTTGGTCAGGTTTCCGTTCACGTCCACCCCGTAGGTGAAATAGGTGATGTAGACCGGCCACTGCTTCGCCATCGGATAGCGCGTGTATTCCCTGCCGGCGGTGATTTCAGACACTTCCTGCTGAATTGCCGGCAATTCGTCACGATTGGCGGCATTNCCGAGCATCGACATGGTCATCGCCAGTTCGCGAGCGCCCTGCACCCGGATACAGCCGTGACTGAGGGCGCGGCTGTCCTGATTGAACAACGCTTTGGCCGGTGTATCATGCAGGAAGATCGCATGTTCGTTGGGCATATCGAGCTTCATCAGACCGAGCGAATTGCCCGGCCCCGGCTGCTGAACGACGGTTACCCAGCCGTTGGCGCCCTTGGTCGCTTTGTATCCGTTGGCACGCGCCCATCCGGGATTGTTGAGCACCTTCGCCCCCAGACCTTCACCCTTCACGATGGATTGCGGAACCGTCCAGGTGGGATTGAAGATCACGGCCTCGACCATTTCGGCCAGCTGAGGCGTCGCGGTACGTCCGGGCTTGCCCACTACCACGCGGTAGTTCTTGATGATCTTGTTATTCACCGTGAGGCGAAGCTGATATTCGGGCACGTTGGTCAGCAGATATTGCTTGCCTAGATCGCGTCCCAGCCAGCGCCAGCGATCCATGTTGGCGCGGATCAGCTTGCGCTTCGCCGGATCGGTCGTTTTGGCGAGTTCTTCCTTCAGCCGCGCATAGTCGGGCGATACCGGGTTGAGTGCGGTCAGCGTCCCGGCAATGTCCCCCGTCTCAACAGCCGTCAGGAGCAAGCGATCCGAAGGCAGGACGTCGGGATCGGGATCCACGACAAACCACTGGCGGCGAGCGTCCATAGGTGTGCGTCCGTCGCGCAGGTCTTCCACGAGCCATACGAAAATCTCGCTGGCTGTTTCATCGAGCGCGGTGCCGGGACCGTTTGCAATCGCTGCGGAAAGCTCGTCGGCACGATAATCGGCGGGCGACAGGCCTTCGGCCTCCACCGTAGGGATGAACGCGAGCAGTTTTTTCGCCTGNGGAACGGACCATTCGCGAACATAGACAGGAAGCTGCTGGACGATTTCGCGCGACGATGTGCGGATATCGTCGAAGCTTTCATCGACGCTTGGCGTAGCAGGCTGCTGCGGGGCTTTATTGCGGTAATCGGGAAGCTTTTCCGTCACCTTGGCCGGTTCGGGAGGGACGAGGTTTTCCGGCGCGTTGTCCTGAGCCAGGACAGAAGTCGCGCAAAGGGCCGCCCCCATTGCAGTNCCGAAAATCAAACGAAAACGTGTCATAAGTCCTACCAGATGCGCCCCGCGCCGTTCAGCGCGTNTGGCCGGATAATAGCCCAATGCACAGGGCTAATCCAATATCNCTTCTTTCGCAGGCCTGAATTGTCGGTGACTATAGCAGAAAGGGCGCATAGGGCGTGGCGATGAACCGGGACCATGCCTTGCTGCCAGTCTTTGCGGCTGCGTTCGCGGTCGCCTGCCTGTCCCTGATGGACGCCTTCATGAAAAGTGCCGCACTGGCGGTGGGTGCGTTGACGGCGGCATGGCTGCGTTCGGTCATTGCAACCGGAATTGCGCTTCCGCTGTGGCTCGTGCGCGGCCGCGCCCGCTGGCCGCGTCCCGAGGTACTCAGACTTCATCTGCAGCGCTCGATCATAGCGACGTTCATGGCGCTCACGTTCTTCTACGCGATCACCAAACTGCCGCTGGCCGAAGCGATTGCGATCAGTTTCGTGGCGCCGCTGATTGCGCTCTATCTTGCGCGCGTAATGCTGGGCGAGGCGATCCGGCGAGAGGCAATCTATGCCTCCATACTGGGCTTTATCGGCACACTGATCATTATCGGCGGCAAGATCGGCCAGGCGGATTTCGATGCCGACACGGCGCTGGGGCTCACATCGATCNTGGCGTCCGCNTTGCTCTATGCCTACAGTTTCATACTGATCCGGCGGCAATCGCAGGTTGCCGGGCCNGCCGAAATCGCGACCTTCCATTCCGGGGTATCGNTNATCATCCTGGGGCTGGCGGCGCCGTTCCTGTTCGAAATGCCAAACCTGNAAATANTGGGCGATCTGGCCGCNGCTGCCTTCCTGACCGTGGCCGGGGCGATGGGNCTTGCCTGGGCTTATGCGCGCGCCGAAGCGCAGGTGCTGGTGCCGCTGGAATATTCGGGNTTCTTGTGGGCATCGCTGTTCGGCTGGCTGTTCTTCGCCGAACCGCTGACCATGCCGACGACCATCGGCACCGCAATCATCATCACATCATGTTGGGTAGCGACCCGGAAACGTCGCGTCGCGATCGCGCCGGAGGTTCCCTAGCGGCTTGGTCGCTGTTCGGTAGATCGCTCGGTCTCGCCAGCCTGGGCGGGCCCGTCTGCAAAAGTGAAAGCAGCAGCAAAGCAACCGACAATGCCAAGCGCGGCAGCGATTACTGCAAAACGAAGCGGACCACGTGAGCGTTCGCCCGCATCCGATAGCGGAGACATGTGAAACTCCCTCATTCAGCCTTTTGGCCAATACGGCCTTATTGCCATGATTTAGCCTTAATAACCAGAGAAAGCTGCGCGAAGTTCCGTCAAAGCCGCACACCGCCCTGCCGCGCACTTGATTTTTGCGCAGGTTCAGCGCAGGTGCGCGGCACATTCTGCCGCTCTGTCCATTGGTCAGATGACGGCTCTCAACTGAAAGGACAGACGCGCGCATGACTCAGGTCGGCAAGGACACGCTCGGAACCCGCTCAACCCTCACCGTGAACGGCAAGGATTACGCCTATTACTCCTTCGCCAAGGCGGAGAAGACAATCGGCGACGTGTCGAAGCTGCCCTTCAGCCTGAAGGTCCTGCTCGAGAACATGCTCCGCTTCGAAGATGGCGGCTTCACCGTATCCACCGATGATGCGCAAGCGATCGCGGACTGGCAGAAGAACCCGGCCACCGGCAAGGAAATCCAGTATCGCCCGGCACGCGTGCTGCTGCAGGATTTCACCGGCGTCCCCTGCGTGGTGGACCTTGCCGCTATGCGTGACGCCATCAGCAAGCTGGGCGGCGAAACGTCCAAGATCAATCCGCAGGTTCCGGTCAATCTCGTGATCGACCACTCGGTCATGGTCGACGAATTCGGTCACCCCAAGGCGTTCGAAAAGAACGTCGAACTCGAATACGCCCGTAACGCGGAACGCTACGACTTCCTCAAATGGGGTTCGAAGAGCTTCCGGAACTTTACCGCAGTGCCCCCGGGTACCGGCATCTGCCACCAGGTGAACCTGGAATATCTGGGCAAGGGCGTGTGGTCGTCCGAAGGCGATGATGGCAAGCTGGTCGCCTATCCCGACACCTGCGTCGGCACCGACAGCCACACCACCATGATCAACGGTCTCGGTGTGCTGGGCTGGGGCGTCGGCGGTATCGAAGCCGAAGCCGGAATGCTCGGCCAACCGGTATCCATGCTCATCCCCGAAGTCGTCGGCTTCAAGCTGACCGGCGCCATGGCGGAAGGCGTGACCGCCACCGACCTGGTGCTGACCTGCGTTCAGATGCTGCGCGAAGTCGGCGTGGTGGGCCGGTTCGTAGAATTCTACGGCGAAGGCGTCGCCAACCTCACGCTCGCCGATCGCGCGACGATCGCCAACATGGCGCCCGAATATGGCGCGACCTGTGGCTTCTTCGGCATCGACGAGAAGACCCTCGAATACATGCGCCTGACCGGCCGCGACGAAGAAACGATCGCGCTGGTCGAAGCCTATTCGAAAGAACAGGGCATGTGGTTCACCCCCGAGAACGAGCCGGTCTTCACCAAGACGCTCGAACTCGACATCGCGAAGGTCGTGCCCAGCCTTGCCGGGCCCAAGCGCCCGCAGGACCGCGTGGCGCTGCCGCAGGTGGACGAGCTGTTCAACAGCGATCTCGCCACGGTGTACAAGAAGGACAAGCCCGCGCGCGTCGAGGTCGATGGCAAGGACCATGACATCGGCGACGGCGACGTCGTAATCGCCGCCATCACCAGCTGTACCAACACGTCGAACCCCGATGTGCTGATCGCGGCCGGCCTCGTGGCCAAGAAGGCCAATGAAAAGGGCCTGAAGCCGAAGCCCTGGGTCAAGACGTCGCTGGCACCCGGGTCGCAGGTCGTCACCGACTATCTCGAGAAGAGCGGCCTGCAGACCGATCTCGACGCGCTCGGGTTCGATCTCGTCGGTTATGGCTGCACCACCTGCATCGGCAATTCGGGTCCGCTCGCTCCGCCGATCTCCAAGGCGATCAACGGCAACGACATCGTCGCGGCGTCGGTCCTTTCGGGCAACCGCAATTTCGAAGGCCGCGTATCGCCCGACGTGCGCGCGAACTTCCTTGCCAGCCCACCGCTCGTGGTCGCTTACGCCCTCAAGGGAACGGTGACGGAAGACATCACCGACACGCCGATCGGCCAGGATCAGAACGGCAATGACGTGATGCTGGCCGACATCTGGCCGACCAACGAAGAGGTGCGCGAGCATCGCGCGGCCAATATCGACCGCGAAATGTTCGTCACCCGCTATGCCGACGTCTACAAGGGCGACGAGCACTGGCAGGCGATCAATGTCGAGGCGTCGGATACCTACCGCTGGAACCCGACCAGCACCTATGTAGCGAGCCCGCCGTACTTCGAAGGCATGGGCATGGAGCCTGCGCCGGTCACGGATATCGCCGATGCGAAACCGCTGGCAATCCTCGGGGATTCGGTAACGACCGATCACATCTCGCCTGCTGGTTCGATCAAGGAAGACAGCCCGGCCGGCGAATACCTGAAGAGCCATCAGGTCTCGAAGCAGGACTTCAACTCCTACGGTTCGCGTCGCGGCAATCACGACGTGATGATGCGCGGCACCTTTGCCAACATCCGTATCAAGAACGAAATGGTTCCGGGCGTCGAAGGTGGTTACACCACCTATAATGGCGAGCAGATGGCGATCTACGACGCTGCCATGAAGCACAAGGCCGACGGAACGCCTCTGGTGGTCATCGCCGGCAAGGAATACGGCACTGGCTCAAGCCGCGACTGGGCGGCCAAGGGCACCATTCTTCTGGGCGTTCGCGCGGTTATCGTCGAAAGTTTCGAGCGCATCCACCGTTCGAACCTCGTCGGCATGGGCGTGCTTCCGGTGCAGTTCAAGGATGGCGAAACCCGCGCTTCGCTCGGCCTGACTGCGACGGACAGCTTCTCGATCAAGGGGCTGGCCGATCTGAAGCCGGGCCAGGATATCGAGGTCGATGTGACCCGTGAAGACGGATCGACATTCACCTTCACCGCGCTGTGCCGCATCGATACGGCGAACGAGATGGAATATTACCGCAACGGCGGTATCCTCCAGTACGTCCTGCGCAACCTGGCNGCGGCTTGATNGCACGGTCGCTCCTCGCAGTANCGGCGGCNNGCTTGCTCGCCGCCTGCTCTGCGGGCGCACCAACCGATGCGGACGCCGGATCGACCCAAGAACGAGGCCGGCGTTCTCCTGATCGAGCCCAAGGCGCTTGCCCTGCGNCTTGATGCCGGNGACGCNATCCAGCTTATCGACGTGCGCACGCCGGAAGAGTTTGCGGATGGCCACATCGAAGGGGCGATCAATATTCCTGTCGATCAATTCGATCCAGCCACCCTGCCCGATCCGCAAGGTGCCGAGCGCATCCTATACTGCCAGTCCGACCGTCGTTCCGGTATCGCGGCAGAGAAGCTGGCGGCAAATGGCGATACGGCTGTGCACATGAAGGGTGGCATCCGTGCCTGGGAAGGCAACCACCTGCCGGTAACGCGTGACTGAGCGGCCAAGTATCTGACATGGCGATCCTTGGCCGCCTGTCCCGGCTATTCAGGCGCGAGCCTGTTGATGAAAGGGCCGATCCGGCGATCCTTGCTGCGATCGGAACCGAGGTTCGCGAGAGNGTGCAGGNCCATCCGAAAANCCAGGCCATAGGCGGCNATAANGCCGANCTGTTCCTGCTTCCGNAGCTGTTGTCTCCCAGGCAGTGCCGCAAACTCATCGCAATCATCGACAGTCGCATCCAGCCGTCGGTTCTCTTTTCGGAAACAGTCGCGCCGAAGGGACGCACCAGTTCCACGCATTTCTTCTCGCAGGATCTGCCGGAAACGAGGGCACTTGCCACCAAAATCAGTGAGATAACGGGTATCGGTTCGCACCATGCCGAGCCGCTGCAGGGCCAGCGGTATCGTGTGGGCGAGGAGTATCGCCATCATCGCGATCACTTCCGGATCGACAAGCCGCATTGGCAGATCGAGCGGCGGCGCGGCGGACAGCGCACATGGACCGCCATGGTCTACCTCAACGCGGTCGAGGAAGGCGGTGAAACCGATTTTCCCGAACTGGATTTGAAGATCGTACCCGAGCCCGGCTTACTGGTGTTGTGGGACAATATGGACCGCCAGGGCATGCCCAATCCTGCAACGCGGCATGCCGCCCTGCCCGTTCTGGCAGGACGCAAGCATGTGGTGACGCAATGGTATCGTCAGGGCGAATGGAGCATGCAGCAGCGCGGCTGACACCGCCGCCGGGCGAAGTGTCAGCTGGAGCGCTTGATCCGAAACCTGCGGCGGCCGAGAATGGCCGCAGCAGCCATACCGAAAAGAGCCATCATCGGCGGTGCCGGAACATCGGTACCGCTTGTTGTTCCACTGGTCGTACCCGAACTGGTCGAGGTACTGGTGGAAGAGCTGCCCGACGTCGACGAACTGGTCGATGAACTGGTGCTGCTGCTCGTGCTACTGCTGGTCGACGAGCTTGTCGAACTGCTGCTGCTCGTGCTGCTGGTGATATTGCCTGAGGTCGACGTGCTGGTCGAAACATCGCCGGAGGTCGAGCTGGTCGAGCTGACTTCGCCGGTGGACGTGGAGGACGACGTCGTGGTGCTTACCTCACCACTGGAGGACGACGAAGAGCTGCCGCCACTCGAGGTTGAGCTCGAACTGCCCCCGGTAGAGGTGGATGTCCCGCCGCTTGAGGTCGAAGTAGAGCTGCCCGAGGTGGTCGAAGTGACGACGACGCTGCCGCCGCCGCTGGAGCCGCTGAAGAAGCCGCCGAAGAACCCGCCGCCAAAGCCGCCGCCGAAACCGCCACCACCATAGCCACCGCCCGGAATGGAGCGCGCGGAGCCGCCGCCGCCGATCGGTGCCGCTGCAGGCAACGGCGGTACCGGTACAGGTACCATCGCCTGACGATAGACGGGCGGACAGATGTTATTGGGATCGTAGGCCGCCTGCGGAGAATCTGCGGGCACGCATTCAGCCTGCCGCGGAGGAATGGTGCGAGCGCGCGGCACGGTCGGCCGGGGGACGGCGCGCGGCTTCTGTTTCACATATTTGGCCTGCTTGACCGACTTGGTCTTGTATTGCGGACTGTCGGAAATCGGCTTCTCGGCAACGTGGACCGCGCCGCCTGCAAGCAGGGCGCCGCCCGCTGCAGTGGCCGATAGTTTGGCAAGAGCTGACTTGACCGACATCGCTTCGAATTCCTTTTACGACCGGGCCAGGATGTTTGGGAAGCCCCCATCCCAGCCGCGATCCTATAGTGTTTTCGCGAATCCCCCCGGGTCTTCACGCATAATTACTGATCGCTATTGCGCCCAGAAAGTGAATTTTCTCGACAAATGCGAGGCTTGAAGACGACCCGTCCCGTTTCGGGACCAAATCCACCCCTTGGTTAAAACCGCCGATGCGCTCACTTGTCGAACATGTCGGACTGCGGTTTCGATGGTGCCGCGAGGCCCAGGTGCAACCATCCGCCATCGTTGAGGCAGCGCCCCCGCGCCGTGCGAGCAATGAGGCCGAGCTGGATGAGATAGGGTTCGATCACCTCCTCCACCGTATCGCGCGGTTCGGAGAGGCCCGCCGCCAGCGTCTCGACGCCGACCGGCCCACCCTTGTAGGTCGTTGCGATCATGGTGAGATAGCGCCGGTCCATCGCGTCGAGGCCGAGACTGTCGACCTCGAGCCTGGTCAGTGCCTCGTCGGCCACTCTGGTGGTTACGACCGGCTCTTTAAGAACTGATGCGAAGTCACGCACGCGTCGCATAAGGCGGCCTGCCACGCGCGGCGTGCCGCGCGATCGGCGGGCGATTTCACGGGCGCCGCCTTCGTCGATGGCCATGCCCAGCAATCCTGCCCCGCGGCTGACGACCTTGAGCAGTTCGTCTTCAGTATAAAAATTGAGCCTGACGGGAATGCCGAACCGGTCGCGCAAGGGAGTGGTCAGCAAGCCCTGACGCGTGGTCGCCCCCACGAGCGTGAACGGNGGCAAGTCGATCCGNACGCTGCGCGCGCTCGGCCCNTCGCCGATGATGATATCGAGCGCGCGGTCTTCCATCGCCGGATAGAGCACCTCCTCGACCACCGGATTGAGCCGGTGAATTTCGTCGATGAACANNACATCGTTGGGTTCGAGATTGGTCAGCAGAGCNGCAAGATCGCCCGCCTTGGCAATCACCGGGCCGCTGGTGGCGCGAAAGCCCACGCCGAGTTCCTTGGAGACGATCTGCGCCAGCGTGGTCTTGCCCAGTCCCGGCGGCCCGAAGAAGAGCACATGGTCCATCGCTTCGCCGCGCCCGCGTGCGGCCTCGATGAACACCCGAAGGTTCTCGCGCGCCGCTTTCTGGCCNACGAACTCGCTGAGCGACTTGGGCCGCAGCGCCGCGTCCGGATCTTCCGGCTGCCGCTCGGGCGAATGCAGGGGGACGGGTTCAGTCAAAATGTTCGGTACCCTCGCTGGTGATCGCTACCCAGCCGTGCTTGCGTTCTTCGTAAACGGAATATTCCGGCGGCGGAAATGAAGGATCGGCAAAGCGCCCGATCGGAATCGCCATCATGTCGGTAAAGGGCTGCGCGATATACCACAGTTCCGACCCGCAGACCGGGCAGAAATGATGTTCGCTGCTTCGGCCGCTTTCGGCTTTCCGGGTGAACATCCGAGCCTTGCCGCACGTCGTCACCCTGTCCGCTGGAAACCGGGCCTGAGCGGCAAAGGACGATCCGCTGCGCTTCTGGCAATCGAGGCAATGGCATACGGAAATGCGGAACGGCTCACCATCGCAGGTCGCGGTAAGCTGACCACACATGCAAGTGGCGGTGCGGACGCTCATCCGGCTGCCTTTTTCAAGGCGATGCGGATCAATTCGCCCTCGCCAGCGCCCTCGCCCAATTCGCCCTGAGCTGCGGCGACTGCACGGGCAGCTACGGCCGGTTTGAAGCCGAGGTTTTCCAGCGCGCTCACCGCGTCGGCGCTGGCGCCGCCAGCAGGGGTTGGTGCCAGGGCGGCGCTTCCCATGCTGCCGCCGGGCAAGGCTCCTGCCTTGTCCTTGAGTTCGTTCACGATGCGGCCCGCCAGCTTGGGCCCAACCCCCTGGGCCCTTGCAACCATGGCAGCATCGCCATTGGCACAGGCCTGCTGCACCTCGCCCGTGGAGAGTGCGGAAAGGATCGCCAGCGCGACCTTGCTGCCGACCCCCTGCACCTGCGTGAGAAGGCGGAACCAGTCCCGCTCTGCCGCCTCGGCAAAGCCGAGCAAGCGCATGTCGTTTTCCGACACCTGAAGATCGGTATAAACCGTGCACGCTTCGCCCACATTGCCGAGTGCGTTCAGGGTCCTGGCCGAGCAATGTACAAGATAGCCGACGCCGGAGACGTCGATCACCGCCCAGTCGACACCGGTTTCGTCCAGCAGGCCCTTCAGCTTAGCAATCATGTTTTGTTCCTGCCGAATCGCCACCAATTTGGCTAGCCCTGCCGCGCATTTGTACGCGGCATAGTGTCTGGCGATTGTTCAGTTCTCTGTACGTGGAGGCGAGACATGGACCACGTGTTACACTGTACAAGACGAAAAAAATCCGCTGGCGTGAAAGCCCTTTCGCGCGGTGATACCGGAGGACGAATGATGCGACGAGGAAGGCATGGCGGCATCATGCCAAGTTGACGGGATGTAGGAAAATCTTCGCTGCTCCACCGCTCGACAGCGGCCACACTTGCGCTAAGACAACCGCATGAGCTGGAACACCTTCGGACGCGTGCTGCGCTTCACTACCTGGGGCGAAAGCCACGGCCCCGCCATCGGTGCGGTGGTCGACGGGTGCCCCCCCGGCATCGCACTGACCGAAAGTGACATCCAGCCCTTCCTCGATGCGCGCAAACCCGGGCAGAACAAGTTCACAACCCAGCGTCAGGAACCCGATGCAGTCCGGATCCTGTCGGGCGTCTTCGAAGGCCGGACGACGGGCACGCCGATCAGCCTGATGATCGAGAACACCGATCAGCGGTCGAAAGACTATTCCGAGATCGCCAACACCTATCGCCCGGGCCATGCCGATTATGCCTATGACGCGAAATACGGGTTTCGCGACTATCGCGGCGGCGGACGCAGCAGCGCGCGCGAAACCGCAATGCGCGTGGCAGCGGGCGCGGTGGCGCGCAAAGTCATCGGCGAAGTTTCGATCATTGCCTATGTCGCGGAGATCGGCGGCGACGCGATCGATCCGGCCAATTTCGATGCGCAGGAAATCCAGCGCAATCCTTTCTGGTGCCCGGATGCGGACGCCGCCAAGCGCTGGGAAGCGCTGGTCGACAATGCGCGCAAGGCCGGGTCATCGCTTGGCGCGGTAGTGGAATGCGTGGCAACGGGTGTACCGGCAGGATGGGGCGCGCCGATCTATGCCAAGCTCGATGCCGATCTCGCTGCTGGCATGATGAGCATCAATGCCGTCAAGGGGGTGGAAATCGGCGACGGCTTTGCCGCTGCGCGCCTGACCGGCGAACAGAATGCCGATCCCATGCGACCCGGTAACGAGGGGCCGCGGTTCGAAGCCAATCACGCCGGCGGCATTGCAGGAGGCATCTCCACCGGACAGCCCGTGACCTGCCGCGTAGCATTCAAGCCCACCAGTTCGATATTGGCGCCCGTCGAGAGCGTGACGCGTGAGGGCAAGGCGACCGAAGTACGAACCAAGGGCCGGCACGATCCCTGTGTCGGCATTCGGGGTACGCCGGTAGTGGAAGCCATGATGGCGCTGGTACTGGCGGACCATAAGGCGTTGCATAGGGCGCAGTGCGGGTGACCGGCGCCTAAGCCATGAAGCGAGAAAGACGGTCTGCAGCGCAATAAAAGATCGCGGAAACCGGGCGCTTGGTTGCGCTAAACGCAACTGAGTATCGACAAGCTTGCGCTTTATGAAAGTTCCATCGGATTGATCGATTATTCCGATGCTCGCAATCGCAACATATCGCTTTTGTGCATCGCAACACACCCTATCTGTGGTTCGAGAGTTTCAACCCGAACACACGGAGAATCAGATACTATGGGTATTATCGGAAGCCAGATTAAACCGTTCACCGCCACCGCGTTCAAGGCCGGCGAAGACTTCTACGACGTCACCGACGAAGACGTGAAGGGCAAGTGGGCGGTATTCTTCTTCTATCCTGCCGACTTCACCTTCGTTTGCCCGACCGAACTCGAAAATCTTGGCGAGCAGTACAGCATGCTCCAGAAGATGGACGTCGAGGTCTATGCCGTGTCGACCGACACGCATTTCAGCCACAAGGCATGGCACGATACGTCGGAAAAGATCGGCAAGCTCAACTTCCCGTTCCTGGGCGACCAGAACCATGTTCTTGCCCGCAATTTCGACGTGCTGCGTGAAGGCGTGGGCCTTGCCGACCGTGCGACCTTCGTGGTCGATCCCGATGGCGTGATCCAGATCATGGAGCAGACCTGCGAAGGCGTTGGCCGTAATGCCAACGAACTGGCCCGCAAGATCAAGGCTGCCCAGTATGTCCGCGCCAACCCTGGCCAGGTCTGCCCGGCAGCGTGGGAAGAAGGCAGCGACACGCTTGCTCCTTCGCTCGACCTCGTCGGCAAGATCTAAGCGTTAATTCGCCAGACAGATCGGAAGGCCTAGCGGCCTTCCGTACAAAAACCCGAGCCTGACTCGGGTCGCTGGAAGGCCCGGGGCATCCCCCTCCCCCCCGCCCCGGGCCTTTTCACTCTCCCCCGATTTTCAAATCCATTGTCCATCCGACACCCGGAGTCCGCCCATGCTCGATGCAACGATGACCCAGCAGCTCAAGACCTATCTGGCCAATTTGCGCGAGCCGGTCGAACTGGTCGCCTCGCTCGGCGAAGACGCCAAGAGCGTTCAGACGCGCGAACTGCTCGAGGAAATTGCGCAATTGCACGACCTCGTCAGTGCCAGCTTCGACGGGACTGATGCACGCAAGCCAAGTTTCGTGATCCGCCGCGCGAGCGATGCGGAAAAATGGGTGCGCTTTGCCGGTCTGCCGATGGGCCATGAATTCACCAGCCTGGTGCTTGCACTGCTGTGGGCCGGCGGAAATCCGCCGAAAGTCGATGCCGATCTGCTCGAACAGGTCCGCGGGCTGGAAGGCGATTTCAATTTCGAGATGTATTTCTCGCTCAGCTGCCACAACTGCCCGGACGTGGTGCAGGCCCTGACGCTGATGGCGCTGGAAAATCCGCGCATAACGGCGACGCTGATCGAAGGCGGCACGTTCCAGGAAGAGGTCGACGAGCGCGAGGTGATGGCCGTGCCTGCCACGTTCCTGAATGGCGAGCCCTTTTACAACGGCAAGATGGAACTGGCCGAGATCCTTGCCAAGATCGACACCGGAAGCGAAGAGAAAGCGGCAGAAAAGCTTTCGGCCAAGGAGCCCTTCGAAGTTCTCGTCGTCGGCGGCGGCCCTGCGGGCGCGGCGACGGCTATCTACACCGCGCGCAAGGGCTTCAGCACGGGTATCGCGGCGGAACGGTTCGGCGGGCAGCTGCACGACACGCTCGGCATCGAAAACCTTCCGGGCACTCCTTACACCGAAGGCCCGAAGCTTGCGGGCGAATTGAAGCGCCATGTCGGCGAATACGACATCGATCTGATGGATCTCGCCAAGGCGGTGAAGCTCGTTCCTGCGAAGGAAGAAGGCGGGCTGCACACGGTCGAATTCGGCAATGGTGCCAGCCTCAAGGCCCGCAGCCTCGTCCTTGCGACCGGTGCGCGGTGGCGCAATCTGGGCGTTCCGGGCGAAGCGGAATACCGCAACAAGGGGGTTGCCTATTGCCCTCACTGCGACGGACCATTGTTCAAGGGCAAGCGTATCGCGGTTGTCGGCGGCGGTAACTCCGGCGTTGAAGCGGCGATCGACCTGGCGAAGATCGTCGGCCACGTCACGCTGATCGAATATGACGACAAGCTGCGTGCCGACGAAGTGCTGCAGAAAAAGCTTCGCAGCATGAGCAATGTCGATATCGTCACCAGCGGACAGACCACGGAAATCACTGGCAAGGACGGTAAGGTAAACGGCCTTGTCCTGAAGGACCGGAAGAGCGGCGAAGAACGCCGGGTCGAGCTGGAAGGCGTGTTCATCCAGATCGGACTGGTCCCGAACACCGAATGGCTGAAGGATTCCGGCCTCGAGCTGACCAAATTCGGCGAGATCGCAACGGACGAGGAAGGGCGCACCAACCTGCCGGGCGTATTCGGCGCCGGCGATGTGACCGATGTGCCTTACAAGCAGATCGTCGTCGCCATGGGCGAAGGGTCGAAAGCGGGCCTTTCGGCGTTCGACTATCTCATCCGCACCGAACCGGTCGAGGATATCGCGCAAGCCGCGTGACCCGTCATCCAACGGCCATGAAAGCGTCGCCATTCCATGTGGATGGCGGCGCTTTTCGCATATGGAGCACTACTGGCCGCTTCATCGCTTAAGGCTATCAATTCGACGCATTTAATCGATTGGACGCATTATCACCGAGGGCGCATCCTTTCTCCACGATATCACCCTGAGTCTTGTAGAGTGGAGAGACGAACGATGGATGCGAAGACAGGCGAAATGAGCGGTTGCCCCATGCATGGCGACGGCGGCATGCGGGCGCTTCTGGGACGTACCAACAAGGATTGGTGGCCGGAAATGCTGGCAACCGAAATCCTCAACCCCAATGGTCCGTCGAACCCGATGGGCGACGACTTCGATTATGCCGAGGCCTTCAATGCGCTCGATTACAAGGCGCTGAAAGAGGATCTCCACGCGCTGATGACCGACAGCCAGCCATGGTGGCCGGCAGATTACGGCCATTACGGCCCGTTCTTCATTCGCATGGCGTGGCATGCGGCAGGCACCTATCGCACCGCCGACGGACGCGGCGGCGCCAATAGCGGGCAGCAGCGCTTCGCCCCGCTCGACAGCTGGCCGGATAACGGCAATCTCGACAAGGCGCGCCGCCTGTTGTGGCCGGTGAAGCAGAAGTACGGCCAGCACATCAGCTGGGCCGATCTGTTCATCCTGGCAGGCAATGTCGCGATCGAAAGCATGGGCGGGCCGATCTTCGGCTTCGGCGGTGGCCGTGCCGATGTGTTCGAACCGGAACGCGACATCTACTGGGGAAGTGAAGACAAATGGGTCAATGAAGGCGTGCAGACCCGTATTGCCCCTGAACACGGCTTCGAGCAGATCGAAGGGCCGCTCGCCGCGATCCAGATGGGTCTCATCTACGTCAATCCCGAAGGCCCCGGCGGCAACCCGCATGACGATGAAGGCGCTGCGCGCGACCTGCGCGAAACCTTCAAACGCATGGCCATGAACGACGAGGAAATCGTCGCCCTGACTGCTGGCGGACACACATTCGGCAAGGCCCACGGCAATGGCGATGCATCGACGCTGGGCGCGGCACCAGCGGGCGGAGATCTTGCAGCGCAAGGCTTCGGCTGGGTTTCGGGCGAGGAGCACGGCGGCATCGGCGAGCATACCGTGACCAGCGGCATCGAGGGCGCCTGGACGAACACTCCCGACAGGTGGAGCGAGAATTACTTCCGCCTGCTGCTCGATTACGATTACGAGCTGGTGCAATCGCCTGCGGGCGCGAACCAGTGGCAGCCGATCGACCAGAAGGAAGAGGACATGGCCCCCGCGGCTTGGGATTCTTCCAAGAAGGTCCCCACCATGATGACCACTGCCGACATGCAGATGAAGCGCGATCCGGGCTTCCGCAAGATCAGCGAGAAGTTCCGCAACGATCACGAAGCATTCCGGGATGCCTTTGCCCGCGCGTGGTTCAAGCTGACCCACCGCGATATGGGCCCCAAGATTCGCTACCTCGGCCCGGAAGTGCCGCAGGAAGACCTGATCTGGCAGGATCCCGTGCCCGAGGGCACCATGCCATCGGACAGCCTTATTTCCGAAGTGAAGGCGAAGATCGCCGATAGCGGCCTGAGCGTGAGCCAGTTGATCAAGACGGCCTGGGCGTCTGCAAGCACATACCGCAAGTCCGATCATCGCGGCGGCGCCAATGGCGCGCGGATCGCTCTCAGCCCGCAGAAGGACTGGGACGTGAACGAGCCTGCGAACCTGCAAAAGGTTCTCAGCACGCTCGATGGACTGCGCGGCGACATGAGCCTTGCCGATGCGATCGTTCTGGGCGGTGTGGTTGCGCTGGAAAANGCTGGCGCCACGGATGTGCCTTTCACCGGCGGGCGCGGCGATGCAACGCAGGAACAGACCGACGTCGAAAGCTTCGACTGGATGGAGCCGGAAGCCGATGCCTTCCGCAATTACCGTCCGAAGAAGATGGGCGTGAAGACCGAGGAAATGATGCTCGATCGCGCCAGCCTGCTGGGTCTTTCAGTACCTGAGATGACGGTATTGATCGGCGGCCTTCGCGTGCTTGGTGCCAACCACGGCGAACGCGGCCATGGGCACCTCACCGAACGTTCCGGTCAACTTACCAATGACTTCTTCGTCCATCTCTACGACATGACGAATGTCTGGAAATCGACCGACGACCGCGACGAGGAATATGTCGCAACCGACCGGACTGAAGGCCTTGAAAAGTGGCACGCGACCCGTGCCGATCTGGTCTTCGGTTCGAACGCCGAACTCCGTGCGGTGGGCGAAGTATATGCCCAGAANGGCGGCGAAGAGAAATTCAAGAAGGATTTCGTCAAAGCCTGGACCAAGGTGATGGANGCCGACCGTTTTGACATTTCCTACCGGAAATATCATAGTTAATTCCTAGACGGCCTGATTGGTCGACCACCGAGGAGCCCCTGACACCGCGTCGGGGGCTTTTCTGTTCCAGAACGTACCTGTGAGCCGATCCGACCCGGTTCAGCGTTCGCGTTTGAGGACGATATAAAGGGCGCCGTCACCGCCATGGCGCTGATGCGCGCGCCGGACTGCCGCGATCGCGGAATGGTGGCTGGAGGCGGCCAGCCAGTCCAAGACCTTGGCACGAATTGCGCCGCGCTTCGCCCCTCGATCGGCAGCTTCGACAGGGCGCGGCTTGCCCGTCACCAGCAGGATGGTTCGCGCCCCGATCGCGCGTGCCTGCGCGACGCCGCTCATCAGGCGGTCGTATGCTGCATCGAGATTGTGACCATGAAGATCAAGCGTGACCTCCGGCTGCAACTGGCCTGCCTTGAGCCGGCGATCCCAATGCGAGTCCAGCCCACGATCCTGCACGGGCACGACCTTGGGAGGTGATGGCTTCGCGGCACGCGGCACGCGCGCTAGCGCGGCGATTTTCGCTGGTGAAGAACGGACCGGCGGTTGGGGTCGATGATCGGGTTTCGGCTGGATAGGCTTGAGCGGGTGCAAGCGCTTCACCGTTGCGGCGAGCTTGTCCCATGCCTCCACTTCATCGGCAGACAGGCCCCGCGGCGCGTTCACCTGCCCGTTTCGTGACGCTGGACAGTGCCCTTCGGGACGAGAATGAGAGCCGACCCGCGCGAACTCATGCCGCCAGCGATCCGGCGTGCATCGTCACCATTGCCCCAGAAGGTGTCGAACCGATTGGCCCCCTTGATTGCCCCGCCAGTATCCTGCGCGATCCACAGGCCATCTGCCACATCATGTTCGAGATCCAGATAGACAGGCGCACCGTAGGGTACATAATTGGGATCGACCGCGACCGAGGATTCCCGGCGAACCGGTACACCGAGCGACCCCAGCGGACCGTCGGTGTCGAGGGGGCGGAAGAAAATCCAGCTCTTGTTGAGCCGCATCACTTCCTGTCCCTGGACGGGATTATCGCGAATATACGCCACGATGCCCTGCATCGAAGTGGCGTAGGGGGTACCGGGACCGATCATTCCGCGTTCCCGCATGACGCTGCCGATGCCGACATATTCACGCCCGTTCTGCCCGGCATAACCGATCCGCATCAGCGAATTGTCTGGNAGCCGGAGCAAGCCGGACCCCTGAATCTGCAGGAAGAAGAATTCCACCGGATCCGCCGCCCAGGCGATTTCCAGTCCGCGATTGGCGAGCGCCCCCTGTTCGATCTCCGCCCGTTCGTAAAACATTACGAATTTGCCGCTCGCGTCACGGCGCCCGAGCGGGGGACGGCCCGTGCGTTCACTCTGGGCCATGTCGTCCGGCCAGTCGCGAACGAGTTCGGGAGGCATTGCATAAACGGGAACGTCGTAACCCGGCGCGCGCGCGCGGCTGCCACGGATTTCCGGCTCGAAGTAGCCAGTAGCGAAGGCCGCTCCATCGCCAACCCGCGCCGTTTCGAAATAGCTCGTGAAAAAGCGCCGCGCGTCTGAGACGGGCCAGGAAGTCACGGCCTGACATGCTGGGCGCCAATCGTCGGTGCGGGTNAGCCCGCTCTGATCTTCGCGCTTCAGGATGGCAGGGCAGGATTCGCGAAACGACGTAAGCGCCGTTGTGGCATCATTGGCGCCGATGCCGAGCGAACCGATTTCCGGCCCGCGAGAAAGCCGCGCCAACGAGGCGCTCGGCACGGTCGTGGTGGGGGGAGGAATGGGAACCGTGCTTTGTGGTGGGCGAGCATCGGGCACGACCCGGCCACATGCGGCAAGAGCGATCGTTGCCGCAACCACGAGCAGATAACGCATATTCCCTCCCGGAATGCGAAAGGCGTCAGCCTTCGTCGGTTTCGTCGAGTATCCAGTTGGGATCGGAAGAACCGACATTACGGGTGAATGTCCACACGTCGCGGCTTTCGATCGCATCGTCGAGCGATCCGGCAATGACATTGCCTTCCGCATCGCGAGTGACCGCTGCGATATCGGCAACGAACAGCACTGCGATGCGCGCGGTCCGTCCATCGAGTTCCGCCGAACGAACGGTCGCATCTTCGATCCGGATCAAACGGTTTTCAAGCGTTTCACCCGCTTTGTCGCGTGCGTCGATCGCTCCTGCAAAGCTCTGATACACATCGTCATCGGCCAATTCGCGCAGCGTCTCCCGGTCGCCTTTCCAGAAAGCTTCGAGAACCATGGCATACGCGCCCTTGGCCCCTTCGAGGAAGCCAAGCAGATCGAAGCTCTGGTCCGCCGCNGCGATGGCGCGAANACCGGTTTCGTTAGCNGGCGCGCGNTCGTCACCCGAACGCAGGACCACCGGCTGCCGTACAGCCTGCGGTGCATTGTCCGACTGCGGCGGTGTCTCACTACGTTCGAAACGGCGCGGCACGATTTCTTCCTCGTGCTCCGAACGACGCCCGAGCACAGAATAGAGGCGCAGCCCCAGAAAGGCTGCGATCATGGCAAGGATGACGATCTCGGTGATCACTTAAATAACCTGCTTCCCGACTTGATTTGCAGAGGGGCAATCCGCCCCGACAGTCCAATCTGCGTCCTGCCCTAGATAGGGAAGAATTACAAACCGACAATGTTCCTGCGATGAACGATGTCGATGACGCGNGCGNGATGCACGGCGCATTGATACGCGTGCCCGACAGTGCTAGGCGCGCGCCGCACTGGTCCAGCGCTTCATCAATAACGCGCAGGTCCATCGAATTCGGAAATTTGGAAAGCGACTGCACATGGCCGACGAAGGCGACGTTCTCACCGACATCAACCCCGATCCCGCAGCCGGAGCCAATGGCGCCGACAATCTGCCGAGCGCCGGTGTGATTTCGCAATACATCAAGGATCTCTCGGTCGAGAATCCCAACGCACCGCAGTGCTTCCAGTGGAACGAGCAGCCGCAGCTCGACGTGCAGGTCAATATCGCTTCCGAGAAGGTGTCGGACGAAGTGCATGAAGTAACCCTGAAGGTCACCTGCGCCGCCAAGACCAGCCAGGGCAGCCTCTACCTCATCGATCTGGACTATTGCGGCCTGATGGGCATGCGCAACCTGCCCGACGAGCACGCACACGCGTTTCTGTTCGCCGAAGCGCCGCGCATTCTCTTCCCCTTCGCGCGCCGCGTAATCGCCGATGCCAGCCGCGATGCAGGCTTCCCTCCGCTGATGCTCGACCCGATGGATTTCGGCGCTCTCTACCAGCAACAGCTGGCGGCCCGCGCTCAGGAACGGCAGCAAGGCGAGGGTTCGCCCCCCGCTGGCGAAGCCTGAGTTAACGACATGCAGCAAAGGCTCTGACAGATGAGCCTGGTCAAGAATGTCGGCACCATCGGCGGGCTGACTGCAGTCAGTCGCGTGTTCGGATTCGTTCGCGACATGCTGCTGGCCCGCGTCCTCGGCGCGGGTCTGGCGGCCGACGCCTGGCAATTGGCCTTTACCCTGCCGAACACGTTTCGCCGNCTGTTCGCAGAAGGCGCATTCAGCGTTGCCTTCGTGCCGATGTACACGCGGAGGCTGCATGCCGAGGAAGATGGCGGCGACGAAGCCGCCGACCGGTTTGCCAGCGATGTACTNTCGGTATTCGTATGGGTCCTGCTGGGNTTTTCGGCGCTGTGCATGATCGCCATGCCAGGGATCGTCTGGCTNCTNGCGCGCGAGTACCAGGATGTCCCGGGCAAGTTCGAATTGTCGGTCATGCTCAGCCGGGTGACTTTCCCCTATCTCGCACTGGTAAGCCTGGTGGCCATGCTGTCGGGCGTGCTCAACGCCCGCTCGAAGTTTGCTCCGGGCGCAGTGGTGCCGGTGCTGCTCAACATCGTAATGATCGGCGGCATCCTGACCGGATGGTATTTGCGCGGAGATAGCGCAGACGACCTGCCCGTGGCCTGGGCGCTGGCGATATCGCTGGCGTTCGCTGGCGTGGCTCAATTGATCTACATGTGGTGGGCGACCCGGCGCGCAGGCGTGAAGCTGCAGATCAAGATGCCGAAGATCACGCCCGACGTTAAACGCTTGATGATGCTGATGCTGCCGGCAACCTTCGGAGCCGGAATTTACCAGATCAGCCAGCTGGTCGACACCTTCTTCGCCACCAGTCTGCCGCAAGGATCGCTCACGCTGCTGAAGCTTGCCGACCGCCTGAACCAAATGCCGCTCGGCATCTTCGGGATTGCACTGGGCACCGCGATCCTGCCCATGCTGGCGCGCCATATCCAGTCGGACAACCATCGCGAAGCGCAGCGCCTGCAGGGCAATGCGGTCGAGATAGCCATGCTGCTTTGCCTGCCCTGTGCCGTGGCACTTTCGATCTGCGCAGAAGCATTCACCGCCGGCATATTCCAAGGGGGACGCATGGCGCCCGAAGACACCGCGATCATGGGCAATATCGTAATTGCGCTGGTTTGCGGTCTGCCTGCCTATGTGCTTGTGAAAGTGTTCCAGCCGGCATTTTTCAGNCGTGAAGATACTCGCACTCCGGTGTTCGTTGCGGCCGGTGCACTGGCGATCAACATCGCGCTGAATTTCTATGTGGTGCCTCGTTATGGCATTGTGGGCCTCGCGGCAGCGACCGCGATCACCGCGACGCTCAACGTGCTGACGCTTTACGCCATTCTACAAATCCGTGGCTGGTTTCATGTGACCGGCAAGCTGGCCGGAAGAATCNTGCGCCAGATAATCGCAACGGCGGTCATGGGCGCTCTGTTGTGGTGGATGACGCCGGCGTTGGAGCCATACTGGCGGGGCGGCGCATTCGACCGTATCTGGTCGCTTGTAGCCCTCGTTATTGCTGGTGCGGCCGTATTCTTCGCCACGGCGTATCTGGTTGGCGCCCTCGACAAGGACCTCATTGCGCAGCTACGGCGCAAACGCGCGGTGCCGGCGAGCGACGGACCGCCAAATCTTTCGGAATAAGTGAGTAAACATGCGCGTAGTGTCCGGCATTCAGCCCACCGGCAACCTTCACCTCGGTAATTATCTCGGTGCGATCCGAAACTGGGTGCGCATGCAGGATGAGATGGCCGAGGGACAGGAATGCCTGTTCTTCCTTGCCGATCTCCATGCGATTTCCATGCCGCACGATCCGGTCGAGCTAAAGCGGGCAACGTTGGAAATGACCGCGGCGCTGGTGGCCTGCGGAATCGATGCGCAGAAAAGCGTGCTGTTCAATCAGGCACAGGTTCCCCACCACGCAGAGCTGCAATGGCTGCTCAACGGCACGGCGCGGATGGGCTGGCTGAACCGCATGACGCAGTTCAAGGACAAGAGCGGCAAAAACCGCGAGGGCGCCAGCGTGGGACTGTTTACCTACCCGGTTCTTCAGGCTGCCGACGTGCTGCTATATCAGACCACGCATGTGCCAGTGGGTGAAGACCAGAAGCAGCATCTAGAGCTTGCCCGCGATATCGCTCAAAAGTTCAATAACGACTTCGCATCCGATGACGCTCCCGTCTTCACCCTGCCCGAACCGATCAGCCCGCCGCAGGCGGCGCGCATCATGAGCCTGCGCGACGGATCGAAGAAGATGAGCAAATCGGATCCGTCCGAAATGAGCCGGATCGAGCTGGTAGATGATGCCGACACGGTAATGAAGAAGGTCAAGAAGGCGAAGACCGACCCCGAACCTCTCCCCAGCGAGAGTGCCGGACTTGTAGGCCGACCCGAAGCCTTGAACCTCGTCACCATCTACGCCGCCGTTTCCGATATCACCGTCGATGACGTGCTGCGCGAATATGGCGGCGAAGGATTCGGCAAATTCAAGCCGGCGCTGGCCGAATTGCTCGCCGAAACGCTTCGACCGATATCATCCCGTTTCAATGAGTTGCTGACCGATCGCGAAGCACTCGACGCAATCCTTGCCCGCGGTGCTTCGCGGGCGCGCGAACTCGGCCGACCTACGCTCGACGCCACCTACGCCGCGCTGGGTTTCGTCAGATAACCCTTTCCGAACTTGCAACAAATGTGAATCTAGATATTCAATTCGGGTTCATCCCCGTTCGTCTAGAAAAGCGCACAGTAACTGGCAGTATGCCTCAGGGGGGCGGTAGGCTGCATGATTCGGTGTAAGCATGATATGCACGCCGATGTTCGAAAAAGGACTGAGCATGACCGACCGCAAAAAAGGTTGGGGGCGCAAACTTAAGCTCGCCTCTGTACCGATAGTACTCGCCAGCCTCGCTGCCTGCGCGACACCCTTCAACGCTGATGTGTCGCGTTTTCAGACGCAGCTTCCGGCACCGCAGGGCGAAAGCTATTTCGTCGTCGCAGACGATCCGGCCCTGGCTGGTGGGCTCGAATTCGCGCAATATGCCGATCTCGTGGAAGCACAAATGTCGCGCCTCGGCTATGCGCAGGCTGCCTCGGCTGAAAACGCATCGCTGCTGGTCCGTTTCGATTACGGCGTCAGCACTGGGCGCGAACGGGTACGGACCACCGGTTTCCGCGATCCTTTCTACGATCCGTGGTTTGGATCGCGCTGGGGACGGTCGCGCTTCGGCTATGGACGCCCTTTTTACGGTAGTCGCTGGGGCTTCGGTTTCTACGATCCATGGTTCGGCGGTCCGGACGTTCGCAGCTACACGGTTTATACCAGTGGGATCGACATGAAAATCGATCGCGCGGCAACCGGAGAGCGACTGTTCGAAGGCAAGGCACAGGCCATTTCCACCTCGAACCGTCTGCAATATCTGGTGCCCAATCTCGTCGAGGCGATGTTTACCGATTTCCCTGGTAATTCGGGTGAAACGCTTCGCATCTCGATCGCACCGGAAAAGACGACGGTACGCCGCGTCGATTAATCGACGCGCTTTAGAGCGGTATGATGTTGAAGGGCGGCTCCGGATCGGGCCGCCCTTTTTCATGTTGGGCCGAGCCAAATCCCGGTTAAGATCGGTCTTTTGCTGCTGGGCTGACTTTGTATCACTTCTTTAGCTTTCCGTGCCGGAAACGCCGGTAGAGCCGAAACCGCCCTTGCCGCGTTCGGTATCTGCTGAAAACTCGGAGACGACATCGAATGCCGGTCGCAGGATCGGCACGAAGACCAGCTGCGCGATCCGGTCTCCCGGGTTGATCGTCAAGCTGTCACTTCCCGGCGGGTTTCGGAGCCACGCGCTGATGAAAATTTCGTTTGTATAATCGGCATCGATCGTGCCCACCGATTGCCCGAGGACTAGGCCCTTCTTATGACCCAGCCCCGATCGAGCGAGCAGAAATCCGACCATGTGAGGATCGTTCATCAACAGCGCGATACCGGATCGCACCAGAACGGCCGGCGCCTGCGGCTCAAGAACCAGTGGTTCGTCCAGGCAAGCATAGAGATCGATGCCGGCAGACATCTCCGTCTGATAACGAGGCAGCCCCCAGTCATGCAGTCGCTCATCGAGTATTTTAAGTTCGATTTTGTCGGTGGGCAAACGATGGATCCTTCTTAAGGTCGGCTTCCTGCGGGCTAGGCTGCCGGCTTCGAGCAGGCAAGGCTGGAACGACTCCTAAACATTTCGGCATAAGCGCGTAACGAGGTGGCGTGTGAGCCGGAAAGGATTGCAGTTGACCTATTCGCAACGGACTGCAAGTCGCGGCGAAGGCGCAGGTTCAGTTTCAGGACATGACTTTGAGTAACAACACTCGACGCGGAATTATCTTGGCAGGCGGGTCGGGCACCAGGCTCTATCCGTTAACCCGTGGCGTCTCGAAACAGCTCATGCCTGTCTATGACAAGCCGATGATCTACTATCCGCTCTCCACGCTCATGATGGCAGGCATTCGCGACATTCTGATTATTACCACCCCGAAGGATCAGGATCAGTTCCGCCGCGTACTGGGCGATGGTTCGGATTTCGGCGTGGCGCTGAGCTACGCGGTACAGCCCAGCCCCGACGGTCTCGCGCAGGCCTTCCATATCGGCGCCGATTTTATCGGCAATCACCCGAGCGCGCTGGTCTTGGGCGACAACATTTTCTATGGCCACGGCCTTCCGCAATTGCTCGAGAATTCTGCCCGGCGGTCGAGCGGGGCAAGCGTATTTGCATACCGTGTCAACGATCCCAAGGCCTATGGCGTCGTGGATTTCGACGCGAACGGCGTCGCCTCATCGCTGGAGGAAAAGCCCGCGCAACCGAAATCGAACTATGCGGTCACGGGCCTGTATTTCTACGATAACACCGTGGTCGAGCGCGCCCGCGACCTCAAGCCTTCGCCGCGCGGAGAGTTGGAAATCACCGATCTCAATCGCCTCTACCTCGACGACGGAGCCCTGTCGGTGGAGATCATGGGCCGCGGCTTTGCCTGGCTCGATACGGGCACGCATGGTTCGCTCCTCGATGCGGCAAGCTATGTACGCATTACGGAAGAACGGCAGGGCCTCAAGATTTGCTGCCCCGAAGAAATCGCGTGGCGGCAAGGCTTTATTGACGACACGCGACTGGAGGCCATTGCCGCGCCGCTCAAAAAGTCGGGCTACGGCGAATACCTCATGGCGCTGCTGCATGAAGGGCGGGCGCGATGAACATTACCGAATGCGACATCCCCGGCCCACTCATCATCGAGCCCAAGGTATTTGGCGATGAACGCGGCTTCTTCATGGAAAGCTGGAACGCTGCTAGGTTCGCCGAGGAGGGGCTCGACATAGCTTTCGTGCAGGACAATCACTCGCGCTCGCAGAAGGGCGTTCTCCGCGGGATGCATTTCCAGAATCCGGGCCCGCAGGGCAAACTCGTGCGGGTGGTCAGCGGCGCCGTATTCGACGTAGCGGTGGACCTTAGGCGCTCCTCCCCCACCTTCGGCAAATGGACCGGGGTGGAACTCTCCGCCGAAAACAAGCGCATGTTCTGGGTGCCGCAGGGCTTTGCCCACGGCTTCCTCACGCTCGAGGACGATACCGACTTCCTTTACAAGTGCGATGCCACCTATGCGCCACAGCACGAACACTCGCTGGCCTGGGACGATCCCGATGTTAGTATCGAATGGCCGCTCGGTGGTATCGATCTGCAACTTTCGGCCAAGGATGCCGAGGGCACGCGCCTGAGCGATCTGGAGGCCTTTACGTGAAGGTCCTGATTACCGGTGCGAATGGCCAGTTGGGGCGTGGCCTGATCGCAACTGCCCCCTCCACGGTTGACCTGCATCCGTTCACCCGAGATGACTGCGACCTTGCCGATGCGAGCGCCATCGCCGCATTGATCCAGCAAGTCGCCCCCGATCTGGTGATCCACGCCGCCGCCTATACTGCCGTGGACAAGGCCGAGCGCGACGAAGACGCAGCCCGCGCTATCAATGCCGGAGCAGTCGCCGCTCTCGTTGCCGCACATCGGGGCAAGCTGGTTCACGTATCGACCGACTTTGTGTTCGATGGTACGTCCAGCCGAGCTTACCGGCCCGACGACAGCCGCAACCCAATTTCCGTCTATGGCCGCAGCAAGGCCGAGGGCGAAGACTGCTTACGCGACACCGATCTGCTCGTACGGACGTCCTGGGTCTACACCGCAGGCGGCGCCAATTTCGTGCGCACCATGCTGCGGCTGATGGCGGGAAAGCCTGCGCTTAACGTCGTGGCCGACCAGATCGGCGCGCCAACCTGGGCGCCCGGCCTTGCGCGCACCCTTTGGAGGTTGGTGGCGAAGGATGCGGCAGGCACCTTCCACCACAGCGATGCCGGTGTCGCGAGTTGGTATGACTTCGCCGTCGCCATTCAGGAAGAATCTTTGACCCTCGGCCTGCTCCACAACGCCATTCCGATCACTCCAGTCCCTACCAGCGCCTATTCCACGCCCGCTGCGCGCCCCGCCTTCTCGCTGCTCGATTGCAGCGAGACGCGCGCCCTTCTCGACGACGGGCACACTCACTGGCGCACCAATCTGCGCACCATGCTGCAAGAGGAAGCTGCGCATGTCTGAGATTCTCGTCACCGGCGGTGCCGGCTTTATCGGCGCGAACTTCGTACATCACTGGCGCAAGACGCATCCGAACGATGCCATTTGCGTGCTCGACCTGCTGACCTATGCCGGCAATCCCGCCAATCTCGACGGGTTGGACGGCGTCGAACTTGTAGCGGGCGACATCCGCGATACAGCGCTGGTCGAACGCCTACTGCGCGATCGCGGGATCGACCGGCTGGTGCATTTCGCCGCCGAAAGCCATGTCGACCGCTCGATCAGTGGCCCCGATGCCTTTGTCAGCACAAACATCGATGGCACCCATTCGCTGCTCAAGGCTGCGCGCACCGTGTGGCTCGACGAGGGCGAGGGCCGCCCGCACAGGTTCCACCACGTCTCGACCGACGAGGTCTATGGCTCGCTGGGACCGAATGACCCAGCTTTTAGCGAAACCACGCCCTACGCGCCCAACTCGCCCTATTCGGCGAGCAAGGCGGCCAGCGACCACCTCGTGCGCGCCTACCACCACACCTTCGGCCTCGAGACTACGACGAGCAATTGCTCGAACAACTATGGCCCCTATCAATTCCCTGAAAAGCTGATTCCGCTGTTCCTTCTCAACGCTTTGCATGGTCGCGATCTGCCGATCTATGGTGACGGTATGAATGTGCGCGATTGGTTGCACGTGGAAGACCATTGCCGGGGCATCGAACTGGTGCTCGAGAACGGCAAGCCGGGTGAGGTCTACAACATCGGTGGCGGCGAGGAACTGCCGAACATGGCAGTGATCGATGCCATCTGTGCGGCGGTTGACCGCGCTTTTTCCGATGTCGACGGGCTGGCCGAACGCTATCCCGATGCGTCCGCTACCCACGGCAAACCGACCAGTTCGCTCAAGACCTTCGTCACCGACCGCGCGGGTCACGACCGGCGCTATGCCATCGATTGCCGCAAGATTGAGCGCGAGCTGGGCTATCGCCCGCACAACAGATTTGCCGAAGGATTTGCCGCCACGCTTACCTGGTATATTGCCAACGAAGACTGGTGGCAGGCGCTGATGAAGAGGTGATCGGCCAAAGCTGGATTGCCATGGCCCGGCAGAATTGGCACGAGGACAATCATGATGGAGGAAATGCCTCACCATCGCCAGGCAGTTTCCCAAGGTGGCAGCGCTATGCTCCTGCTGATGGCGGTCCACTTCGATGCTCTGCGGTTGAACCCGGCGCGCTATTTGCGTGGGTTATGGTGGAAACTGTGCGGCAAACGCTTGCGTGCGCGGCTGACCATCGCGCCTTTGCTCGGCGCCTCACCGCGCGCCTATCGCTTGTGGATGGCGCAGGAAGCCACAACGAACAGGATCGAGCCGCGCCCGCGAAGCGATGCGCTGCCAGTCATCGCGCTGGTTCGCAGTGGCCCCGGAGAGGAGGCAACGCTGGCCAGCCTTGCGACCGAGGGTATCGCGGCCCGGCTTGCCCCCGCCCGCGCTGATGCCACCTTGCAAACGCTGTTGCGGCACGCGCGGGGCACCTGGGTGCTTCCCATCTACGCTGGCGACATTCTCGCTACCGGAGCCGGCGACACTATGCGCAAGGCTCTGGCTGAAACGGCCCCTACCACCCGGATCATCTATGCCGACGACGACCTGCTGGGCAAAGACGGTCAGCGCCGCGATCCTCACTTCAAGCCGGACTGGAACGCGGAACTATATCGCCATTTTGATTATCTCGCTGGCACCGCCCTCATGCGCCTGCCGAAGGCCGACACCACCGCCCCACTCGCCGATGACTGGCCTGCCAGTCTTGCCCGGCAGATAGCCGAATGTAGCGCTCAGCCGGCGCATTTGCGCGAGGTCTTGTACCACCGACACACGCGGCCCAAGCCTCAGCGCCCCGGCCCTCTGAAACTCACACGCGAAGAGCACCGCAGCCTTCCAAGCATGAGCATCATCGTGCCCACCCGCAACCGAGTCGATCTGTTGCGCCCCTGCCTCGAAGGTATTGCAGCCACCGACTATCCGCACCGCAAGGAAATCATTGTGATCGACAATGGGAGCGATGAGCCAGAAACCCTGCGTTACCTCGCCGGTCTTGACCCTGACGTCGCCCGCGTCCTCACAGACAACAGCCCGTTCAATTTTGCCGCGCTCAACAATCGTGCCGTGAGCGAAGCATCGGGCGACCTCTTGTGCTTTCTCAACAACGATATCGAGATCACCGACCCGCAATGGCTGACGGTGATGGCGCATCAGGCGATGCGCGCTGATGTGGGCGCAGTGGGCGCGCAACTTCTCTATCCCGATGGACGAATCCAGCATGCCGGCATTGTCCTCGGCATCGGGGGGGGAGCAGCGCATGCGCATCGGTTGCTCAAACCCGATGAAGCGGGCTACTTCCGCCGGCATGCACTGCCACAATTCTCCTCTGCCGTGACCGCTGCCTGCATGGTGATGCGCAAGAGCAGTTTCCTTGCTGTGGGAGGGTTCGACGCGGAGAATTTCGCCGTGTCTTTCAACGATGTCGATCTGTGCCTGAGGCTGAATGCGCGAGGCTGGCAAAGCCTTTACGAACCGCGGGCACAGCTCGTGCACCATGAATCGGTGTCACGGGGGTTTGATCGTGATCCGGCGGGAGCCAAGCGCCAGGCCGGAGAGCTAGCAGCCCTACGCAGCCGTTGGAGCGTGCGCGAGCCTAGCCCGGACGACGACTGGCGCAACTGGCAGGTTGACCCGTTTCACCACCCCGCGCTTAGCCCGTTCAGCGAACAGTTTGAGCTTAGAGTTTAGGGCAAGCTGATGGCCAACGATGGACTGATGCCTCCNCCTCCCCGCGAGCGCTTGCAGTTGCCGAGCGTCACTTTATGTGCGGTCAGTTCGACCAACCTGGCCGCCACTATCGAGGCCATGCGTACGAGCATGCAATATGTGAACTTTGCCGAGGCAGTCCTGTGCACCCACGCGACCGATGCCGCGCTGGATGTTGGCGATGCGATCCGAATCGTTCCTATCGAGCAGCTGACCTCGGCCAAGGCCTATTCGCACTTCATGCTCACGCAATTGGTCGATTATATTGCCACCGATCATTGCCTAGTGGCGCAATGGGATGGACATGTGATCGACCCCGCTCGCTGGCGGGCGGAATTCCTGGATTACGATTATATTGGCGCAAGTTGGCCCCAGTTTGATGACGGACACGATGTCGGCAATGGCGGGTTCTCCTTGCGCAGTCAGCGCATGATGGAGGCATGCTGCCAGAACGACTTCGAGGCTCATCATCCTGAGGATGTGGCTATCTGCCGCACAAATCGCACGCTGTTAGAGCAGCAAGGAATGCGCTTTGCTCCGGCCGAACTGGCCGATGCGTTTGCGGCCGAGCGCGTCGGCGATGCGGCTCTCAGTTTCGGTTATCATGGCGTGTTTCTGATGCCGCGGGTGCTGGGTGTGGAGCGGTTCTGGCGGATCTATTGTGCTCTGGATGAACGAGGCAGCTTGCGGCCGGATTTTTGGCAATTGCTGCGCGAAGCGAAGGGAGGAAGCCGTGGAGCAACGCGCGTGCTGCGGATGCTTTTCGAACGGATATGCGACATTTGCCGGTGAGGACGGCCGCCACTGACGCAAGCACGCGATTGCAAAAACACGTGTCTTTCATAGGGCATTGCGTTAACGACGTCATTCGAAGCGCCTATGGCAAAGACAGAAGTCACCCATCCGCTATAGCGCAGAATTGTTTATGAGAGGCCCATCAAGCTATTGCTATCGATCCCTCGTTTGGGCTTAGCCAGCACAAGTGGGTAAGCGCAGTACGCTCTACCCGTGATTGAGTTGAATTATTACCAATGCACCATGATCCAGACCTTCAGCGCCAAGCTGGCGAAACTACAGCAGAAAACAAGCTTCTTGCCCTCCTCAAGCGATGGCGCTGGTTTGGTGCATTTGTAGTTTTGCCTTCCCTGCTGGGCACTCTTTATTTTGGCTTCATTGCTGCCGATATTTACGTTTCGGTGTCCAGCTTCGTCATCAAAGCACCTGACAAACAATCGGCGAGTAACGTCTCGCTTGGCAGCATTCTTCAGCGAACCGGTCTCGGTAGTGGGCAAGAGCAATCGAACGAAATTATCGGCTACCTGCATTCACGCGATGCTCTTGCCGACCTTTCCCAGAAGGTCGACGTTCGCGGCGCCTTCTCATCTCCTGAAGCGGATGTATTCAGCGGTTTTCCCCGCCTTTGGGAGAGCGGATCGTTCGAGGATCTCTACGCGTTCTACCTCGGGAAAGTGAACGCCATGCCAGATCCGGCCAGCGGCCTTACCCAGTTGAAGGTAGAGGCGTTTACTCCGCAAGATGCACAAGCCATCAACCTGGGGCTTCTTAAATTAAGCGAAAATTTGGTCAATCAGCTCAACGAGAGAGTGAATGTGCAGGCGATGGCCGATGCGGAAGAGCGTGTCGACGAGGCGCAGAAGCGGGTGCGTGATGCGCGCATCCGCCTCGGTGCATATCGTAACACCGCGCGGATTCTTGACCCACAGCAGGAAGGCATAGGCATAATGGCGGCGTCCAACGAGTTGATCTCGCAGGAGACCGCATTGCGAGCGCAGCTTTCCCAATTACAACGCATGGCCCCAGATCACCCGTCAATCCCTGCAATTCGAGAGCGGATCATGGCAACCCGCCAACAGATTGATACACAAACCAGTCGCGCAGTGGGAACGAGCGACGGCCTCGCCTCCAGGCTGTCAGAATATGAAAATCTGCTCGTCGAGCAGGAGTTCGCAACACAGCTTTTGACCGTAGCGAACTCCTCTCTTGAGCAGGCCCGCGTTGAGGCTGAGCAACAACAGTACTATCTAGAGCGCGTTGTCGAACCCAACCTTCCCGACGCACCCATCCTTCCGAACCGCTTAAAGAGCACGCTGGCGGTAATCTTCGCTTCGCTGTGTATCTATCTGGTCGGCTGGATGCTTTCTGTCGGCATCCGCGAGCATGCCCCCGAAAGCTAAGCAATGGCACGTTTCTCTCAAGGCCTCCATGTTCAGGTAAAGGTCGTCCAGGCTCTGATCATGCGCGAACTGGTAACCCGTTTCGGGCGCGACAACATTGGCTTCCTGTGGATCATGGTAGAACCACTGCTTTTCGCGGGGCTCGTAGGCCTTGTCTGGACTATCGTTGGCGGTCACGACAGGGTAGGCATGAGTGTGATTGCTTTTGTCGCGACGGGCTATATTCCGCTAACCTTTTTGCGGCATTCATTCGGTCGTTCCGCCAAAATCTTTATGAGCAACAGTGCACTGCTCTATCACCGCCAAGTGAAGGTCCTTGACTTCATATTTGTACGTGTGTCGATCGAAGCAATCGGTGCAATGGCGGCTTATATCTTTGCTGGCATAGTTCTGTACTTCTTCGGAAGCGTTAACGCGCCAGCAAATGTTGGCGCAATTATACTTGGCTGGTGTGTGTATGTTTTCTTTGTGGTTTCCGTTGCGACCGTTCTCGCGCCGTTATCCGAAATGTCGGAAGTGGTGGAGAAACTCGTGCCACTCAGTGTCTACGTCTCTATCCCTTTCTCAGGCGTCTTCAACCTAGCGGCTTGGCTGTCGCCGCAAATGCGCGACGCTTTAATGTGGTCGCCTCTGGTATCGGGGATGGAACTGATGCGTTATGGTGCCTTCGGTGATGTGATCACACCCTATTACGATCTGACTAGGGCTCTGGGAGTCTCGTTTACCTGCCTCCTAGTAGGGCTTACGTTATGCCGACGAGTCCGACGCACGATGACCGTATCATGATCGTTTGTAGCGATGTTCATAAGGATTACCGTGTCGGCAAGATGACCAAATCGGTGCTCAAGGGGGTTGATTTTGTCATTAATCCGCTGGATCGAATAGGTCTTCTGGGACGTAATGGCGCTGGAAAGTCTACGCTGATCCGTTTGCTCGGCGGGGTGGAAATGCCAACGTCGGGCAAGATCACACGCAACATGACATGCTCTTGGCCACTCGGCTTTACTGGCGGCTTCCAAGGCAGCCTTACAGGTTACGACAACGCTCGTTTCATCGCCCGCATCTACGACAAGCCTTACTCCGAAATGCGCGCTTTCGTGGAAGAATTTACCGAACTTGGCATGAATCTTCATATGCCGGTGAAACAATACTCATCAGGCATGCGCGCGCGACTGGCCTTTGCTTTGTCACTCGCCATTGAATTCGAATGCTATCTGATCGACGAAGTGATCATGGTCGGCGACAAGAATTTCCGTGAAAAGTGCAAGGAACATTTCTTCGAGGCTCGAAGCGATCGCGCCCTCCTACTTGCCTCACATAGCTTGGGGATGGTTCGGCAATACTGCAACCGCGCGATTGTCTTGGATAACGGTGTGGCGCAAATGTACGAGGATGTGAACGAGGCGATTGCGGTTTATGAAGCGCTCTAGATTAGCTGCTCGCTTGCCGGGATCATTTAGCCCTTTCTTCAAGGGGCTCAGCCCACTCTGCGAACGCTGCTATGAACAATGACAGTGATCGGTTCGATCTGAACGTTCAGCGCCTGCTGAGACGCGAAATCAGGGAGCTGCATCGCCGACATGACGTTAAGATCGCGCTGGTGCACGCGTCGTACCGGATGCAGTTGCGCGGCCCAGCGGATGGCCTGCCCGCGATTAAATCCCAAGTTCGCATGGTGGCAGACAGCCCGTTGTTCGACTGGCGATGGTTTGCAGACAGATATTCTTTAACCTTGCGGGATAGCATGGCCGCGGCAGAATATTACGTTCGAGCCGGGGCTTTTGATGGGTTAGATCCGAGTGCAGATTTTGAAACCATGGCCTATTATCTTGCAAATCCCGATGTCGCGAAAGCTGGCTGGCCGGCGCTGGTTCATTACCTCCACATTGGGAAAGCAGATTGTCGTCCGCTGACCTAACCTCACTCGACATGCCCAGGGCAAGCGCAAGTTCGGTCGCAAGATCAGGCGAAGACAGTCGAGCTCAGGCATTCGCCTGGCTGCAATCCAGTGACAAAGCCGGGGCCGCAGTTCACGCCTTAGAGCTGGACCGGTGGCTATGGCGGGGTTTGCCCGATCGCGTTCTTCCCCGTCTCCAGCAGCTACTCCACAAAGGGTCCCCCGCGGAGAGGGCCGGAGCAGCCTGGGTTCTGGCTCGCTGGTTTGCCAGCCAGCAGCATTGGGATCGTGCTTACGAAGCGATATTGGCTTATTCCAAGCATCAACGAAGTGTTCCTGAACTGGCGCATCCCGGACCATACCTTCTGGGGGTCGAAGCGTGCCTTGCCATAGGCGATACCAAGAACGCGCAGACTTTCATTGACTTCGCGAGCACGCTCTTCGGGACCATTCCGGACCTCGCTCTTGCAAGGTTCTCGCTGGCAAACCTCGAAAAGCAGCCGCGCGAAACGCTGTCTCAAATCTTGGCGCAGGTCCATCAAGACAGCGGGTTGATGCCGTTAAGTCTGGCCGCCGGGACTGCTCCGATGTTTGATCGGCTGACACCGCACACAGCACCTGAACCTGCAGCAAGCTCAGAACTGGTTAGCGTAATCGTGCCGGTCTTCAATGCTGCCGATCTGCTGTCCTCCGCCGTCCACTCACTGCTGGCCCAAAGCTGGTCGTCCATGGAAGTGCTGCTGGTCAATGACGGGTCGACTGACAACAGTTTGGAAGTGGCTCAAGCCCTTGCCACTCAGGATGCACGCGTCAGGGTGATAGAGCTCGGCCGCAATCTGGGTGCCTATGCAGCCCGTAACGCAGGCATGGCCGAAGCGCGCGGGACTTTCATAACTGTCCATGATTCCGACGACTGGTCTCATCCGCAAAAAATCGAGATGCAGGCAAATACACTGCTGGAAGACGGGGCACTCAAGGCTTCGGTCTCGCACTGGGTCCGCGCGAGCAACAACCTGGAGTTCACACGCTGGCGCATCGAAGACGGCTGGACCCATCGTAACGTTTCTTCGCTGATGCTCCGCGCCGAGCTGCGCGAAAAGCTCGGCTATTGGGATCGTGTCCGCGTGAACGCGGACACCGAATACTATTACCGCATTCTCAGTGCTTTTGGCCCGCGCGCTATCCGTGAGGTCTGCCCTGGCATTCCGCTGGCGTTCGGACGAACTACGCCGGAATCTCTGACGAGTACAAGCGCAACACATCTGCGAACCCAGTTCAGGGGCGTGCGGAACGATTACATGGAAGCCGCGCATCACTGGCACAGCATGGCTAGACGCCCTGCCGATCTGCTCCTCGAACAGAAACCCACGCGGCGCCCGTTCCGTGTCCCTTCGGAAATCGCCATAGGAGACCAGGAAGGACCGGCTACCGACTTCGACGTTCTCGCAACGTCTGCTTTGCTAAACGACGATTGGTATGCGCTGGCCTATCCCGATGTATTGCAGGCAGGTATTGGCGCTGGCCGCCACTATCTAGCCGCCGGGGCTGCGGAAGATCGCGATCCCGGCCCGCTGTTCAGCACCAGCGCATATCGCAAGGCACAAGCGCTTGGCCCGAATGACAATCCGCTACTGCATTACCTGTGCCAGGGCCAGGACAACGGCGCCTCGGCTCTGCCGACTTTCGAAGGCAGACCCGCCGAAGGCTTCGGGCATCGCGGACGCATATTGCTGTTCGCCCATAATTCAGGAAAAACCCTGTTCGGGGCGGAGCGCAGCTTCATAGACATGGTCGAACGCGTGGCTCGTGATGGCTTCGTCCCTGTTGTGGTGCTGCCTTCGCTGAATAACGCTGAGTACCTTGCGCAGCTGCTTGAGATATCGAACGCCGTTGAAGTTCTGCCGCAACGCTGGCGCCATGGCGTTCACCCGGCAGACGACGAAACAGTCGAAGCGATCCGGGGATTAATCCGCAAACACCGGCCATGCGAAATGCATGTGAACACCCTCATGCAAGAGGCCCCACTGCTTGCAGCGCGCGCCGAGGGGCTTCCGAGCGTCCTGTATGTGCGGGAAATGCCTGCAGAAGACTTTGCCTTGTGTCGCACCCTGAGCATCGGGCCAGAGACCTTGCGGCAAACCCTTCTGGACCAGGCTGATCACTTCATCATGCCGTCACAGGTGGTGAGCGACTGGCTGCAGTGCCCTGAAAGAAGCAACGTTCGCCCGAATGCGGTAGACGAAAGGCTGTTCGATCTGCCGTTTACTCCTTCCAGAATACTGAAGGTTGGCCTGGTCAGCAGCAACATAACCAAGAAGGGGATTGGCGACTTCGCGGAAGTGGCGCGGATAGTGGCCACCATGGGGCCTGCCGTGCGGTTCCTTCTGATCGGCCCACAATCGCCAGATCTGCAGTTCCTTAAGCCTCTGCCTCACAACCTTGAAATTTGCGACTACGCTGCCACTCCGCTGCAAGCCATGGCTCAGGTGGACGTGGTCGCCAGCCTATCCCACTTCGCCGAAAGCTTTGGACGGACCGTGGTGGAGGCGATGGCAGCTGGCCGGCCCGTTGTCTGCTATGATCGAGGTGCCCCCCCCTCTCTGGTGATTGACGGCGAGACCGGCATTGTGGCCCCTGCTGACTGCGTGGCGAGCGTTGCTGATGCGGTACTGGCGCTAGATGTGGCGAGGTGCCAATTGCACAGGATGAGCCGAACTGCCCGCCAGCGCGCCCGCGCAATTCAAAAGCAGGCGCTGTCCTGACCAGGCAAGAAAGAGCTTAGACACTTTCGCCCACGCTGAATGCAAGCCGCCCCTCGGATCGGCCATTTTGTAGAAAATGCAACAAGGCCGGCATACCGGCTTCGGTGACATCCGGGTACTTCTGATGATACTTGTAAGCGCTGAACGCCGGACCAGGGTCGCGCAATTCGTATGCGCCATTCAAAATGAAGTGGCGCAACGGATCGCCGCCACTCTGCGCCACATCTGGATAGTTTTCGCAATACCACTCGGCGTCGAACAATCCGCTCGTCGAAACCATTTCGATCTCCCTGGCCACAACTTTCTCTACGCGCCTGCGCGCCTTCGAGTAAAAAGGCGCGGACATCGAACGATGTAGCTTACTCATCGTCTGCGCAAGTTTGACTAGTATGTGATTGCGCCGCGCGGAGTACTCATACTCGGCCTTCAACCGCCTCAGGTCTTTTCCCTCGATTGCGAGGATTTGGCCTAGCTGCGCAATGTCGCTCAGCCTTTCTTCATATCGCGTTTGAAGTGCGATAAGCTGATCATCCTTGGCGGCGCAATCCGATTCTAAAGCCGAAATGCGTAGACTTAGGTCACTCTCCGTGTCCTCAATCTTGGCCCTTGCCTCTATCAAAAAGGTCTTCTCCGACTCGAGCTCACATCGAAGATCAAAATACTTGCTCTTCAAAATGGCCAGCTGCTGATGGGATTCGCTTTCAGCGTCCCGCGCGCTCGTCAGCTCGTCCTGCTTCATTTGCGAACCAAGCCCTGCAGCTACAGACGTCAACTCAATATCGTTTGAAACCATTTTTCACTCGCTGATGCACAATCCGCCATCTCGGATAAGTCCGCGACCTCAACGCATTGCTTGGTCAGAACTTTTTGCCCTCATCGTTATGCTCAATGAGAACCCTGTTTTAGTCTGCAATTTCCTTGAAAAGCCTACTGATCTCACCATGAGAGTTCTGCTTAGGCTCAACAGAAAATTCAACGATGCGCCCGGATACTCGGTTCGGCTTTATCAATCGCTCGACCTGCTGATATTGTTTTTTCCCTTCACGGTCATCAAAGAGGATCCTTACAGGACGCGATGCCCGTAAAATTACGGTTGCGAGGCAAGCCATTTGATTATCGCCGCCAATCAGAACAAGGTCAGGATGCCTAAACCACGGTTCATCCCAGACAGAGTCACAAAATTTGTTCAGGCCGTATTCCGTGATCGGACCCTCGCGCTCTTCGACCTCAACATGATGGATGATAGCTGACGAATACTGCGCACCCCAGCGTCGTCGTAGATCACGCACACGGCGAATGTCGGATTCAACAGTCATAAGAAGCTGCCTGTCCAAGCCGCCTGTCAATTGCCCAGATAAGCCAGAGCCATATTCCAAGACCACTCGGGCACCGTCAAATGCCTCTTCCAAACATACCCGCTCATCGAAGCCTAGCGGGGCCTCATAAAGCCGATCTGCGGCAGTAGTGTTTCTGCGAGAAACAACCCAAGGAGTTCTTTCGCTTGCTGTCGAGAAGGCAAACCGGCTCGTCACGTCGACTTTCTTGCGATTTCTGAAGGTAACCCTCAGAAGCTGGCTGGGCTCAACTTCATTAGCCTTACTGGAAAAGCAGCTGAAGACTCGATCTCCTTTTCGTCCTTTCACTACTGATATTAAATCAGGAAACTCATTCAGAAATTGAACTTTAGCGCAATTCCCGGTCTTGCTATATATTCCAACACGGTTCTTGCTTATTTCTATTTTCTTGTCTTTTGGGATATGCCACTGTAAAGTTATATCGCGTGGTTGTCCGTCAGCGCCAACTATCACATCATGTACGTCTAAGTGCCTGGCTATTGGATCAATCTGAACACGACGCCTATGCGTCATCGGCCGCAGGACGCGAAGGTCCATCTCAACGTAGGGATGTTCTCTATCTTCGCAATACGAAGTGATTTCCCATGCCTGCAGTCGGTGAGAAAAATCCTCATCGTAAGTTGTGTTAGAGATAAGAGGGATATTGTGCGCGCCACGCCCGCGCATATACTTTCTAATAGGGTCAGAATTAATATAGTTATATAGACCCGAATCTATGAGCCAATCTTCACCACCTGCATATATGCTAATATGCCCTTCATCGTTCTGATGGTGGTATCTACTTGAGCACCCGCCCTTCACGACAACGTGAAAGGCTTCCTCATAATCTTCGCTGTTGCACCATCGGTCTCGGAAGATTGCATACCCGGAATGAGGGTAAATCCGGTTCAAGCTTGAGGGCGCATTTCCCTGCCGGCCTTTAGTCAGCGCATACAGGAATTGGCCATATTCGGCGGTACCATCAAAAACTCTCTTGAACCCGTCGGTCGTCGGCAACTGCTCTGTATCACCTATCGGAGGCAATCTCCCATCTGGGCGCAATATATGAGTAATGAATTCCAGAGCCTTCGCGGAAAACATGTGAAAGCGATTGGCCAGCTCACCGAGCACCTCCTGAGTGTAATCCTCCTGGATTGCCAAAAAAACCTTAAAGACAAAGATGTGATACGCTGGACTGTTTTCGACGTGAACGCCTTCATCAGTAAATGAGAAATCCAACTCGCCGCTAATGCGTCGCATGGCAATCTCCTGCCAGCCAGACGCCACTTCCCCATTGAAAACCGTGCCGAGCAACAGCAAAACTCTCGCCTGCTCAAGACCATGGTTAGTGTGCTGGGAGTAGAAGCTGTCCTGGGCCAACCATTCTCCATGAACTCGCAGAGCATTTTCAATGGTGGAAAGAAAGCCCTCTAGCTTATTTGAGCAACCTCGCTCTATGCCCCTGCAATAATAGAGAAACAGAACCAATTGTTCGGCTCGCAAGGCAGTAGCGTGATCATGCCAAATAAATTCGAATTTCTGCGTGCCATCCGTATGCAAGTACTGCGAACACCAAGACTCGATTGCTGCACGGGCAATTTTCAAGGCGCTGTCGTCGCCAGAAAATTGGTGGTAGGCGGTCAAGTACGGCAGGAATGACAGCCAATTCAATCGCCATTGCCAACTTCTGTTTGCCAACGGATTTTGCTCCCAATCATCCCAGCCCAAAAAGGAAGTGGCCTTGAAGGGGGCGAGTTCGAGCTGATTTCGCAGACACAGCGCCTCTCCCAGATCTCGGTTGGTTAAATTTTCACAATTATCCTTTAATTTTTTTCTTACACAGCTCGCTAATTCCGGGGCAGAAATTGGTTTTACATTCAGATTAAACATCACAGCTCTTTCAGGCAAACTCGCCAATGCCTTCAACGGCTTTGAGCAGGGTCTTTGAAATCTCTTCGATGTCAAATTTTTCCCGAGCGTATTTGGCTACCTCTATGGAATCAGCCGGCCCTTTTCGAATACCTGCAACCGCCTCCCTTACATCGCGATAAACCCAATCACGCGGATATATCTCATCGGCACCCTCCCATGCTAAACACACCGGTGAGCATCCGGCTGCGGCGCCGTCAGCAATTGTGAAATGAAAGCTCTCAAAATCACTGGTTGAGAGTACAAAGTCGATTCCAGCGTACCATTCCGGCATGTCATCACCATGGCCGTCGAAAACCACGGCACCCTGAAGGGAAGGATCTTCCTCAATACGACGATACTGTTCTTTGTACCATGACAGCTCGTCGGGCCGGGCCAACATCCAATCATACTCTTCTGGACGCTTCCCCTTGACCCTAAGTGTATACTCTCGGTCAAACCTCCGCAAATCGCTTAATATGTTGAGAGCAAGATCCAGACGCTTCCTCTGCGGCACTATGCCGACCAGCCCCAACACCTTGCCGTTGTCCATGCGTCTCCGAGCTCTCTTCAAGGCGTTCACATCAACAGCATTGTAAACGACGCAACTGTTCCGGCGCAAAGCGCCGTTCTTCTCGACGGCATCTCTCAGGATATGCGGACCAACGAAGAGGACCTCTTGAAATGCCTCAAAGGGAACCTTCGAGAACAGTCGGTGATCAATTTCCTGTAAATGCAGGCGGCCTATTAGCCGCTGCCCCCTCCAACGATTTTTCGCATACCAAATAGCATTCCCTAGCATCCATTCGCAAAACACGACGTCTGCCTGACGCAGTAGACGCTGACTCGTCGCCTCGTCATGCGCATTGTGGCCAGACCAAAAGTCCAGCAAGACTCGCCAACCCGCCTTTGTAAAGTAGGGATAAAATGGCTTGATAANCTTCAAATCATGGCCCGCTATTAGCAAGGTTTTCCTATGTTCGCGAGTTGGGGGCGCTTCGAATTCCCGCCGAGGCTTACGTAAGGCCAGCGTGTCCAGCCCAGACGCTCGGCTTGCCAACTCACTTGCAGGACAAGTTACTTCCGTGCGGACGAGCTGCAAGGCTGGATCAATCTCGATAGCGTCAAATGCCACGCCCGGCCACTGACCATCGGCAGGCACGGTATCCCGACAAAAGCCTATGCGTGCGTGGGGAGCATATTGCGTTGGCCAAAGAAGGTCTTCGGCGTCTTCAGCTTCCAATGACCCCAGCGCATCAGGAGCCGCCACAAGCCAAAGAGTTCCAGCCTCTGCTTCCGCACCTCGATAACCCGCGCAGGCAATGTTCGCTTGTTCGAGCTTGTCCCTCGCGCCGTCTGCCCATTTGTCGGCGACAACGTATAACGGCCGAACTGTTTGCTCCAGCAACCTATCCGCACCCGCAGAATCTACTCGGTCAGTCGCCACGCTGTAACCTGGAGGCTGCGGCGCGTTAATAGTGAACCCAGCGGTTCGCAAAAGCTGCACCAAACGCAATTCGGTCGTGTGGGCCCGCATCACAGCCCTGGCCCCTTTCAACGCGACACGCCATCTATGCGCTGGATTGAACATTATGGATTCGAGCGCTTCGGCCGCCTCGCTCTCCGAATCTACGACTCGGACACTGCCTTGAAGGAAGCGGTTCATTCCAACGGCCGGGCCGGAAACCAGCGCAGAGCCGCAGGCCGCCACCTCGATGACGCGGCGCGAAAACATGGTCGGGGAATCTAGCACCGAGTTCACATTGATCTGTACTGGATGAGCCTTGTACGCCTGGATCATCTCCTCATAGGCCAACCCTCCCTCGACATAAGAGCCAAGGCCTGACGGGTATTTGTATGGGGACTCCGGATCATTGTGCTGGCGATCATAAATGGACAGGCCCAGCGGAGCTGCCGCGCTCATGATCCTGCTCATATAGGCGGTACGTTCAGGATAACGCCCGCCGTAATAAGTGCCCCCGTAAGCTGCTTTCTGGCTCCAAACTCGGCTTGACGGAAGCAGATTGTGTATCGATGGCGAAGCATAAAATAGGCAACTGGAAGCGGTCTTAGTCACAGCATCTGGCGTACCGAGATAAGGAACAATCCTTCCGCTATCGGTAGTGAACACGTGGTCACAAAGTGCCGCTGCTGGGCGGAATCTTTCGAAGTGGACGGGATCCTCTTTATTCCAGAATAGCGTCGGAATGTGCCTTATCCGACAGTATTCCAGAAGCTCACGAAGTGGCGTGAACTCCTCATCACCGTAAAAACCGACCCGACGATGCCATTGTCCGTCATTGCCGCTCCACGCGGATTCGATAAAAACCGCGTCGATGTCATAGTCGGTCAATTCAGCACGCCAATTGTTCAGCGAAAGCGGGACATGGCTTATAGCGTTGGCAAGGGTCTCAGTGGTGAACTTGTCAGCAATCAGTCCAAGAGTGAGCTCGGATAGCGATTTAGCCGGCCGCGCATAAATCTTTTCAGACGTTTTGGGAGTAGCGGTAAGCGCACTTAATGCATCACCGTAGCGCTTTGTCACATGCTCCCAAGTGCGCTCTTGCTCAATCCAGTGCCGTGCTGCTTTGCCAAGCTGGTTGCGTGCTTCGGGGTCCTTGATGAGGGCTATCAAGCCATCCTTCAAACTCTCGATGCTATCTTTTGCGAACAAACGCGCGCGCGAACAGTCGGCACCTGCCATCGTCAAATGCGGCGAAACATCCGATAGCAGGACAGCCTTTCCCATTGCCATCGCTTCAAGCGGTTTGAGCGCAGACACCATCTCGGTAACAGCCGACGATAGTCGCGGAATAGGCAAGATATCCATACAAGACAGGTAATGCGACACTTCATCATAACGCACTCTGCCAGTAAAACGGCAGCTGTCGGCGATACCTAGAGCTTTAGCTCGTTCCTTTACGGTTTCTATGATCTTGCCATCGCCGACCAAAACGAAGTGAAAGGCATAGCCGGCGCGCCGCACCTCAGCCAATGCATCCAGCAATAGCTCAAGCCCTTCGTAGGCCACTGCGCTGCCAGCATAGCCGATAACCGGAACGCCTGGCTCAAGCTCAAGTTGCTTGGCAATCCTCTGGTCGGGCGCAATCGGCTTGAACATCTCAGCATTAACTGCGTTCGGCGCAATATGGATGCGATCGCTCTGCACACCCCAGGTGGCAAGCTCGTCTGCGAGTTCGCTGGTCAGCGTAACGACCAAGTCTGCTTCTAGCGCGGCCTGTTTTTCGAGATGGCGCATAACCTGGAAGCGTTCGGACCCGGCCCATTGGGGGTGAGTAGATGCCTGCGTCACCTCCCACAGGCCGCGAACCTCATATACAAAGGGCAAACCCAATCTTCGGGCTGCCGCTAGCGCTGGTAGTGCAATTGTATGGTTGGACGCGGCAATGATAACCTCAGCGTTGCTGGCCAAGGCCTCTTGCATGAAAGTATCCGCGGCTTGTGCGAGATAACGATCAAGCGGTGTCTTTGCGATATCGTGGCCCGAAATGGCCGTATAGGTCACCCCGTCGACGTCCGCTTGGTGATATTTTTTGCCAACAGTGCTCACCCCGCTATCCCAAGGAAAGCCGGGTCGAGTTATTGCCCGCACCTGAAAGCCGACTTGCTGGAGCCCTGCGGCGATACCGTGCGATCTTGTCGCATATCCGTTCGTTACATGGGGCAATGCCTGGTTTAGACAGTAAAGTATCTGCCGCCGCGTGCTCAGCAATCCCGAATTCGGTTGCCTTGGCGGTAACTCCCAACCGTTTTGCAGACGGGCAATACCTGCTACGAAGCTCTCGAAATCGCGGTCGGGCTTGGCCAACTTTCCGTAATGCGAGCGCACATCACGCAAGATGTCGAGCGTTTGATCGACCCTACCCTCTCGATAAAAGCCTTCGCGTGCGGCGGCGAGTAATTGTTGAGCATCCATTCGCCGAGCGGTAGAGTCCAGATCAACTTGCACCTCACCCAACAGCTTGAGCGCCTGACTAACGCAATCAGCGAGCACCGAGGCACTATTATTTCTGGTCTGCGAGTCCCGGATCGCATCGTTTATTGATAGAGCAAGGCTAGAAACGCTGCCCGCCTCAAAGTACAACAAGCCCGCCGCTCCTTTAGCCTCCACCTCTGGCAAGGCTCCGCGCGCGGCGAGCACCTGCTTGCTTTGCGCAGCGGCCTCCGCGGCAATCAACGTCGAGACGAAATTACATTCCGGCCTGTCACCATCAAGAACTACAACCGCGTCCGTGGCCTGTTGATACCAACAGGTCTGCGTAATCGACAGCGATCCAACACAAACCAACCATGGTACATTTTCGGCGATCAAGCTTCGCAGCAATTTGCAGTGGGCCACACGCTGGGCGTGGTGTCGATCCCCGACAACAAGGAGCTTGATCCGTTCTCCCTTCTTGACCAACTCGGCGCACGCTTGCAGCAAGACATCGAGCTTTTCGTCGGCACAGATCGGCTCTGATATGCCGATGACAAACTCATCTGCGTCCAAGCCGAGTTCTTGGCGTACGATGCTAGCACCCTGCCTGCCGACCCGGTCGAACCAATCCACTCCGCCTTTTTTCCGTAGCTGTTCCAAGGCTGGCTTAAAAACGCCAGCCTCAATACCGGAATCAATTTGATGCGCCGCAGACCAGACCGCCGACCGCCAAGCAGCGTCAAATCTGCCCATCACCAATGCAGCGTCTAAGAAAGCCTCAAAAGCTTCCACAAATGGGGCCGCTTCTAGCAACTCTTGTGCTGATGCCCTTCGCCCCGCTCGGTGCAATTCTTTCGCGGCAATGAGAAGTCCGAGACTTCGATCTTTCTGAAACTTCAAGCTTCTCTTCCCTCGCTCTGGCGCGCAAAAAAGGTACGAATGAGGAGGTTTGGCGATCGAACCGGGAGATAGGACCGACGCGCATTCAACGCACCGAGCCATGTCTCTACTTTCGCCCAATCAAGGAATCAAGACGATGAAAGGGTGCTTTGCCCCGAAGCTATCTTGCCTCGTATTTGAAACTAGGCCAGCTTCTTTACTACCCTTCAATCATCAGCCTCATGGTCGACGATTAAGGGTGAGATCGCCTCTATCAGACCTTCAGCCGCATTGCTCCAATCCCTCTCGCGCTTGACCCATGCCCGCGCAGCCGTGCCCAGTTTCTCTCGAAGATCCGCATCCTCCAGCAATCGCCGTAAAGCACCGCTAAGCGCCTCAACTTCGCCCTTTGCAAACACCAATCCGGTTTCCTCATGCCGTACTATCTCACACATGCCGCCTACCGACGAAACAACGACGGCTTTCTCCATGGCCATCGCTTCGAGCGGTTTTAGGGGTGAAACGAGTTCTGTCACCGGCAAGGATTTCCGAGGGAAAGGCGCTATATCGATCAGCGAATACCATTGCGCGACCTCGTCATGCGGAACCGCGCCCGGCATGATCAACCAGTTCTGTATGCCGTTGCGACGAGCCAGATCGCAAATATGGTCGGTTACCGGAAATGCGCCATGTTCATCAGGCGGTTCACCGCCTACCAGCAGCAGACGGAACTCCAGCCCCTCGGACTTAAGATTTCCGCATGCCTCCACAAGATCATCCAGCCCCTCATACGGAGTAAACGAGCCAGCATAGCCAATCACGGGCACGGTCGAATCGAAGCCTAGACGGTCCTGCAACGCTACGCATCGCGGAGCCGGTACGAAGTTTTTGACGTTGCAGGCGTTTGGCGCGAGGATAATTCGCTCGGCAGGAACGCCTCGCGCTATTAACTCATCGCGCATCGGCCCGGTGAGAGTTATCACCGCATCCGCGGCACTTGCCACCGCAGTTTCCAAAAAGACTTCCAATTGCCCGCGAGAACTTTGCAAGTAGCCCGGCAAACGGGAATCTCGCGTGAGCTCCCAGAAGCCCCGCACTTCGTAGATGAATGGCAGACCCAACTGGCGAGCTGCAATCGCCGCGGGCAAGGCAACGACGAAATTGGAAGCAGAAACCACGCACGAAGGGCGCACTTCGGTAAATTTGCGCACGAATGCGTCGGCCGCATACTCAAGATACTGGATCGGCGCGTGAGCCGTAATGTCGCAAGGGTGGCGAGAAAAATCGCGCTGCCGAGGCGCCGTGATTCGATGGTATTCGACACTCTCCACGGCATCCATTGTCGCAAGCACATTCCGCCCGTCCTGGTGCCGGTTGAGATCGAAAGGAAAGCCAGGCTTGGTCACACAGAACACATCAACACCCCGTTCAATGAGCGCCTTGGCCATACCATGGCTACGCATGGCATAGCCGTTGCCAACATAGGGAAGTGAGCTGTGGAGGACATATGCTATACGCCCCGGAATCGTTGTGCTACGCTGCTGCTGTCCACTGGCGAGGCGGCGCGCCAATGCAATCGCGCGCAGGGGGCCCCCTTCTAGTTCGCCAAGAACTATTCGCAACTCTGGAAACTCGTGAATGTGCGCTCGAGTCAGATTTGCCGCAGCCTCCAAGCGCAAGGCATCGAACCAGCGCAAAGACATATCGCAATTCGTTGCTATCACTAGACTATCGGGGCACAAAGCCAGAGCTTCGTCGATCAAGGAAAACGCCGACCCCCTGTTTGTCGCTGCTAGGTAATTAGCCGCCTTAGCAATTCCGCGAGCTATTTCGCGCGTTCGCGCAGGGTCTTTCTCACCCCCACATGACCGGCCATCACCTGCTGACGAATTAAAATGATCAGTTATCATTCGGTGGGCATAGTGCAAATATTGCGGAGATCACACCGTTGCCGCCACAACCCCTCGTTCATACTGTGTACTCCCGGACCATCATTTTGTTTTTTCTGCTGGTGGATCCCGCAAGGGTTGTATCTCGCCCAGAATTGCGCAAAGCGCCTCGCCCACGGATCATTGCGCACGAGAGGAACTGCTTTGAAAATCCTGGTGGTATTCGGCACCCGGCCCGAAGCAATTAAAATGGCTCCCGTAGTCCATCGGCTGAAGGAGAGATCGGGGCTGGACGTGCATGTCTGCGTGACGGCACAGCACCGCGAAATGCTGGATCAGGTTCTGTCACTGTTCGAAATTGTGCCGGATATCGATCTCGACATCATGAAGCCGGGTCAGGATCTGACCGATATCACCGCCAACATAATTCTCGCCTTGCGCAATGTCCTGAAAGAGGGAGCATACGACCGCTTGCTCGTCCATGGCGACACTACCACGACGATGGCCGGTGCATTGGCGGCCTTCTATGCGCAGGTTCCCGTCGGCCATGTCGAAGCGGGTCTCAGGACGGGCAACCTCTACGCACCATGGCCAGAGGAAGCCAACCGCATGATCGTGGGTCGTCTGGCCGACCTGCATTTCGCCCCGACAGAAACTGCACGGCAAAGCCTGCTGAAGGAAAACGTTGCCGACGCAAATATCGTTGTCACTGGCAACACCGTGATCGACGCACTGCACCAAGTGGTGGCACGGCTGGATCATGACCCGGCGCTCGACGGCCAGATAGAGTCGCGGTTTCCCTTCCTGGATCCTGATCGTCGCATGATCCTGGTTACAGGCCATCGCCGTGAGAACTTTGGCGAAGGGTTCGAAAACATCTGCCGCGCGCTGCGCGATATCAGCGAACTGGGCAATGCACAGATCGTCTATCCCGTGCATCTCAATCCCAACGTTCAGGCGCCGGTCAACCGCATTCTCGGTGATACACAGGATGTCCACCTGATTGAACCGCAGGAATACCTGCCGTTCGTCTGGCTGATGCGTCGCTCGCACTTCATCATCACGGACTCCGGCGGCGTTCAGGAAGAGGCACCTTCGCTCGGCAAGCCGGTACTGGTGATGCGCGACACTACTGAACGGCCCGAAGCGGTAGACGCAGGGACCGTGCGACTGGTCGGCACTGATGCGGAAAAGATCCGCTCCGGTGCGCTGTCGCTGCTTAACGATCAAGAGGCCTATGACGTCATGGCCCGCGCGCTCAATCCTTACGGTGATGGCAAGGCTTCGGCGCGCATCGCCGATTCCCTGACCCCCGGCTGAAAAGAAGGGCAACTCACTGATGTTTGAACGTATTTCGATGGTCGGGCTAGGCTATATTGGCCTGCCGACCGCAGCACTGTTTGCCGCACATGGCACCAAGGTTATCGGGGTCGACGTGTCCGCGCATGTGGTCGAGACGATCAACGCCGGCAAGATCCATCTGGTCGAACCCGATCTTGATGGTGTCGTCCACAAGGTCGTCACGGAAGGAAGCCTCCACGCAACGCTGGAGCCCGAACCCGCAGATGCCTTCATCATCGCCGTGCCAACGCCGTTTAGGGAAGACTACGAGCCCGATCTTTCCTATATCGAGTCAGCAGCCCGCATGATCGCCCCGGTGCTGGTGCCAGGCAATCTCGTCGTGCTCGAGAGCACCTCTCCCATTGGGGCCACCGAACAGCTGGCCATATGGCTCGCCGATGCCCGCCCTGATCTCACCTTTCCGCAGGCAGCGGGCGACGATGCCGATATCCAGATCGCGCACTGCCCGGAGCGCGTATTACCAGGCCATGTGCTGAGCGAATTGATCTCGAACGACCGGATCATCGGCGGCATGACCAAACGCGCCAGCGAAATGGCAGTAGCGATGTACAAGAAGGTGGTGCGCGGCGACTGCGTGATCACCGATGCACGCACGGCCGAGATGTGCAAGCTGACCGAGAACAGCTCGCGCGACGTGCAGATCGCCTTTGCGAACGAACTGAGCACGATCTGCGATCGCTTTGGCATCGACGTTTGGGAGCTGATCTCGCTCGCCAATCGCCATCCGCGCGTCAACATCTTGCAGCCCGGAGCCGGCGTCGGCGGACATTGCATCGCGGTGGACCCCTGGTTCATCGTTTCCTCCGCACCGGAAGAGGCCAGGCTGATCCGCACCGCACGCGAGGTGAACGACGCCAAGCCCGATTGGGTGCTGCAGAAGGGTAAGGATGCAGTGCTTGCCGCGCTTTCGGCGGATACTTCGCGCAGCATGGCGGATATCAAGGTCGCCTGCATGGGCCTCGCCTTCAAACCAGACATTGATGACCTGCGAGAAAGCCCGGCCCTGCAGATCACTGAGAAGTTTGCCGATCTTGGATGTCAGGTGTTTGCCGTTGAGCCACATATCGATGCGCTGCCGGCGAGCCTGGCAGACAAGCCTGTAACCTTGGCCACTATCGATGAGGCCTTGTCTCAGGCAGATGTCATCTGCGTGCTGGTTCGCCACTCCGACTTTACTGACCTAGCTGGCAAGGTGCCGGACACTGCCAGCTTTATCGACGTGGTCGGTCTCTAGACGAGCCGCACGTCAGTTGAACACTTCGCTTTGTCTGTTCAGCCGCGGATGGTGCCACGGATCTACCACCTCCGCGGCCCCCCACCGCTGCTGGAACACCGCGAGTTCGCGCATGTAGCGTTCAAGGTGCTCTGGCGCGAAGTCGAGCCCTCGCGACTTGCTTTCGTGGTGAATGAGTGTGGCAAGCGGGGTGTAGATGTTGACCAGTCCGCGCATCCTTAGCTTCAAACAAAGGTCCACGTCGTTGTAAGCCACGGCAAGCGCATCTTCATCCAGCCCACCAACGGCATCGAAATGTCGCTTTGCCAGCAGCATGCAGGCTGCTGTGACCGCGCTTGCGCCCCGCACGATGTGCGTTTGTGCAAAGTAACCCGCTTCATCTTCCTGCAATCCTCGGTGCGCATGGCCGGCCGCGTTTCCGATTCCCAGCGCGACGCCTGCGTGCTGGATTGTCCGGTCAGGATAGAGCAGACGCGCGCCGACCGCGCCGACACCCGGTTGCACAGCCTCGCGTACCATTTCTTCGAGCCATTGCGGTTCCAGAACTTCGATGTCATTGTTGAGCAGACACAAATATTCGCCCGATGCGTGTCCTGCGGCAAAATTGTTGATAGCCGAATAGTTGAACGGATACGGCCAACGCACGACGCGAACGCGCGGGTCCTTTAATATCTCGTCTAAATATTTGAGGGTTTCCGTTTCCCGACTATCATTGTCTGCGATGATCAATTCGATATCGGGATAGGCGGTTTGAAAAAGCACGCCCTCTACACACGTTTGAAGCAGCTCCAATTTGTCGCGAGTTGCGACTATTATGCTAACTTTTGGGATCGGTTGTGGCAGTGGCCAACGCAACTGTACCGTGCCGAATGGTCCCGCCGACACCAATGCGTTCTCAGGCACGGCATTCTGAACGGCTTGGGACCTTGCATCTCCGTCTGTGCACCAGCCTCCCGTCACTGTGCGCATAGTTATCCGCTGCACTTTTTCAACGGAAACGCCGGTGTCCGGCGGCAAGGACATTAGTAGGATCAGTTCGTAAATGCAGGTTGGAGCTTGAACGTCCTCCTTAACAAAAAACCGATGCGCAGGACTGACCGGCAATGCGCATGCCGAGCTGATGTAATCCTGAGATAGCATCATCCGCTGATCCCACAGAGGTTTAAACCAGCCGATCGCAGCGTTCGAATGCGTGAGATCCTCAAGCTGATCCCCAAACAAGATTGGCAGCCTCTCATGCCGCTGCTCGCAGTTGAATGCAGCGTATCCAGCTAGAGAATGCCGCGGTAGCATTGCGCCAACAGCCAGGGGAACTACATAATCTATACCAAGCTCTTCGGCCGCAGCCAATGAGAGCTCCAAGCCTGCAATACGACTTTGACAAGCCTCCTGAAGAATACAAATCAGGTCGCAGGCTGCGGGCAGGCCATTCATGGCGCGAGGGGCGGTGACAAATATGCGTACCGGCTTTTCGCTTTGCCCAAGTGCCGATTCTATTGTTCGGCGAGCGACGCGGCAGTCGTCGTCATTTGCGATATGTATGTGGACAGAGAAGCTATGTAGGCCTTTGGATATTCGCGCCGCGGCGATTGCTGACATATCTTCTGAACCAGCGTCAGACATCCAGCGTTCGTTGGCGAACGGCAAGGCCGCGATCGCACTTTGGAGCCGATGGTGAGCTCGCAACTTTTTTCCGGACAATCGCCACCAACCGATGAGCGCCAGGCGGTCGGGTCGACAAGCGAGCAACAGCAAAATGTCCCGCAACTGCCTTAGAAAACTACTCTTCAACGCATGATCTTCTGATGGCGGTGTGAATTGGATCGCGACGGGCTATCCCTGAACCTTCTTATTGGTTAGAGGAGCCCTTCATACGCAAATCTCATACGAATTCATCATGAAACTGAAACTGCTTTTGTCGACCATCGCGTTTGGTTCGCTTTGCGCCTGCTCCACCTTGCCTTCGAGCGGACCGACTGGAGGCCAGATAACCGATACAGCATTGGAGGCACAGGTCGCCGGAGCAGCCATCGATATCGTGCCTGTAAATTCGATCGCCGACGTCCCTCCGGTCGCAGAACCGATTGACTGGCAGTTGCCAGATTATGATCCCCCACCATCCGACATGATCGGTCCCGGGGATGTACTCTCCATCACCGTATTCGAGGCGGGCGTCGCCTTGTTTGGGGGCGGCAGCTCAGCAGAAGCCGCGGGCGGTTTTGACCCTTCGGTCAAAACCCACACGCTCCCTCCACGGCGCGTCGACGACAACGGGATGATAGACATTCCCTATGTCGGAACGATCCAGGTGCTTGGTAATACTCTAGCGGATGTTCAGGTAAAGATTCGTGAAGGACTTCGCACCTTCTCGCAGGACCCTCAGGTTTCAGTCACTCGTCAGGAAGTGATCGGTAATTCTATCATCATTGGTGGTGAAGTCGCACAACCGGGACGTCTCGTATTGCAGACCAATCGCGAAACCCTTTCCGATGTCATTGCGTTGGCGGGCGGATATCGCGGCGAAGCGAAGAACCTAACCCTGCTCATCGAACGAGGCGACGATCTGGTTCGTCTGCGCTTATCCGATGTTTTGGCCGGCACGTATGATCGTGTGCGCGCTTATCCCGGTGATCGTGTAACCATTCTTGCCGAACCGCTGATCTTCTCGGTTCTCGGCGCCACAGGCAGGGTTCAGCAAATTCCTTTTGTGCGCGAGCGTATGAATGTCATCGAAGCGATCGCAGCTGCAGGTGGGCCGAACAGTAACGCCGGAGATCCAAAGGCCATCTTCCTTTTTCGGTACACCGGACCCAATAAAACTCAGCCGACGGTCTATCATTTCAATCTTATGCAGACGTCGACCTTCTTCCTAGCGCAACGGTTTGCGTTGCGTGATGACGATGTCCTCTACTTCGGTAATTCCGAAAGCAATCAACCCCGCAAGCTTATCCAGACGATCGGTCAGCTGTTCTCACCGATTGTCACTGCGACCGCGGTCGCGAATAACGTGAATAATTAAGGGATATTCGAGACCGCAGGGAGGGTTGCGCATCGAACTTGCCGAACATGCATTGGTGGCGCTCGCGATTCAAATCATCGTCGGGCTCTTGACCCGGAACTGGTGGGCGGGAGCGTTGCTCGCGTGTGGATATTTCATTGGGCGGGAATTGGCGCAGGCGGAATACCGATGGATTGAGCAATTCGGGCATGGCCTCCGGGCCAACGCCCCTTGGTGGGCAGCGTTCGATCTGAAGGTTTGGACTAAAGCCGACCAGTTCGCCGATGTTATAGGCCCAATCATTGCAACGTCGGCGCTGACCTGGGTGATGCTAAGGCGTGAAAGACGCCCGCGAACCTAGTCGGGTTCATTTAGTCGGTAGGACTATCGTCCATTGGTCTACGCCTGCCCACATCCTTCCACGGCTGTCCGATGGTCTTTTCGAAGCGGTCGCGGAAGGACCAGAGCCAACCTACACGCTTCTCGGCGATTCCGGGAATGCTCAGGGGATCCCCGCCCAGCCAAGGCAAGAACGGGTTGCGACGCGCATAAGACCAGATCTCTACCCGCTCCCCTGCTTTCTCTGCTGCGCCGCGAGCGTGGAAACCGCCGGTATCCGCTACCACGAGCGTGTTCTCCGGCAGTGCCAGAGCCTCTGCCGCGGGCAACCCCATTTGCGTCAGGCCCGACGCATCGACGCGTGGCGAACCACGGGCAGACAAGCGGTCGATGGACTTAGGGTCAGCGAGGCTCCTGTCGTGCTCCCATTCCAACCGCTTCGGCGTAAAGCGGTGCGAACCCCGAACATAAGTGAAAGGGCCGTCTTCTTTCGCAACCGGATTGAGGAACAGCCAAGCCTTCATGGAGGCGTGAAAGCTGTCGGCATGAAGAACCTGCTGCGGATCGGTGCCCCCGCCGACGAGGTTGGAAACGATCGTCTGAACGTAATGGAGCGGCGTAATGCGAAAGCTCGCCACGTAGTGGAAGAGGGCGTTGATATCTTTTCGTGCCAAGAACCGCCTTAGGTCCGGAGCCGCCTGGAGCATTTCGGTATCGATTGCGATGCGACGCGTGATGGCATCGCCCTGACGCATCTCGCGGGCGTGCCATTCGGAGTGCAGGATAGCCTCGCGGAGCTTCCTGAATTCCGCCGCTGGAACCACGTTTTCGATAACGACGAACCCGTCACGATCGAATGCTTCGCGCCAGTCGCTACGCACATGTTTTGCAAGACGGCGCCTGCGCCACCTGCACATCGCATCCGCAAAGCGTACGCGAGCGCGGTGAAGGCCCATTTGATTGAGGCGCTGCGACCCGATCAGAGGATGGTCGAGAAAGCTCTTCGCCGAGGTTCCCAATTGAAGAACGTGGATCGGCGCCAGCGCGATGGCCTTGGCTTTGTTGATCAAACTCATGCGGGGAAGGCCCTTACACCTCGGCCCGCAGCGCATCTTTGGCGATCTCGTCGATGGCCATGAGTTGGGACAGGAGAGATTCGAACCTCTCGAGCGGCAGCGCATTCGGGCCGTCCGAGAGCGCCGAAGCCGGATCAGGATGCGTCTCCATGAATACACCGGAGACGCCGGCCGCAACGGCAGCGCGAGCCAGGAGAGGCACATACTGGCTTTGCCCCCCAGAGCGCGAACCCAGCCCACCGGGCTGTTGAACCGAATGGGTCGCATCGAATATCACCGGGCAGCCTGTTTCCGCCATGATCGAGAGGCCGCGCATGTCAGATACAAGCGTGTTGTATCCGAACGACGTGCCTCTGTCGCAAAGCATGAAATTGTCGGTTTCCTTCCCCGCTGCAGCCGCCGCCTGGCGGGCTTTCGTTACGACATTCTGCATGTCGCCCGGCGCCATGAACTGTGCCTTCTTGATGTTGACCGGCTTTCCGCTGGCGGCAACGGCGCCGATGAAGTCGGTCTGTCTAGCGAGAAAGGCAGGAGTCTGCAGAACATCAACGACTTCGGCCACGGGGTTGGCCTGATTCGCTTCATGTACATCGGTGAGGACCGGCAGCCCGGTTTCGGCACGAACTTTTTCGAGAATGCGAAGCCCCTCGTCCAAGCCAGGCCCGCGAAACGAGTCGCCAGACGTACGGTTGGCCTTGTCGAAGGAACTTTTAAAAATCAGCTGCACATCAAGGCGCCGGGCAATGGCGGCCAAGGTATCCGCGACATGAAGAGAATGTTGTTCGCTTTCGATCACGCACGGCCCGGCAATCACGAATAGCGGGGTTTCTGCCGTTATCTTGCGACCACACAGTATCATTTGTTCAAATCCATTCTCATCGACCGCTCTTTGAGGTGTTTTTACAACGCCCTACCGTAAATCTTGTCGAGTCCGCCCCAAAAATACATGCTGTTAGAAGTGACCGCTTGACATCACCAGCACCAAGAGGTGAACGAGCCGTTACGGGCGCCAAAGCGATTTCAAGATACGCGCCCCCTACATCGTTTTCCAGAGTTGCGCAGAAATTCCTTTCTATGATCAACGATACAATAGCCTCCGACCACATGGTCTCCGCCCTCAAAACGCTCGAGATCGAAATCGGTGGCCTGGAAGACCTGAAAAGTGCTTTCAAGCAGACCGGCCTTGGCGATGCTTTCGACCAGGCAGTGAACGCTTTCGCCTCTGCTAAAGGGCAGGATCATTGTCACTGGGATCGGGAAAAGCGGTCACATCGCCCGCAAAATTGCGGCAACTTTCTGTTCGACTGGCACCTCCGCGCTTTACTTGCATCCGGGAGAAGCCAGCCACGGCGATCTCGGCGCGATTTCGCGCGACGACGTAGTCTTCGCGATTACATGGTCGGGCACGACACGCGAACTTGGCGACATCGTCAATTATTGCAGCATGTATCGACTGCCACTGATCGTGGCGACCGCGAACGGGTCGAGCTGGGTCGGTGAAGCGGCCGATATCTGTCTGACCCTACCCGTCGTGCGGGAAGCGTGTCCGAACGAGCTTGCACCGACATCATCGACGACCATGCAACTGGTTCTTGGCGATGCGCTTGCTGTCGCCCTGATTGAAGCTCGTGGTTTTTCGTCCCACAGTTTCGGCCTGTTTCATCCCGGCGGTCGCCTGGGTGCGCAGTTGACGACGCTCGAGAAGGTCATGGGTACGGACGAGGCTTTACCGCGAGTCACCCTCGATGCCACTCTGCGCAGTGCAACGATCGAGATGAGCCGCAAACGCTATGGCTGCACCGCCGTGATCGATGCCGACGAGAAACTCGTGGGCGCATTCACCGATGGCGATCTGCGCCGCTGTATCGCAATCCACGATCTCGACGACCCCATCGGAAGCCATATGTCACCGCGTCCGGTCACCGCCGAGCCGTCCATGCCGGCAGCACAGGCTCTGACCTTGATGAACGATAACGCCGTTTCGGTCCTGTTCGTAACGGACAGCGAAAAGCTGGTCGGCATCGTCCACATGCACGATCTGGTTCGACTGGGAATCGGTTGAATTTTTCCGTCAGCCTGAGCCGCGGTGCTGGCTGAAAGGATGAGGATGGAAAGCCGCGATCTCATAGTCATACCGGCGCGGTACGGATCAACCCGGCTGCCCGGTAAGCCCTTGTTGGCATTGGCCGGGCGCACTCTGCTAGAGCGAGTGATTGCCAATGCCCGCGAAGCCGCCGACCTTTGCGGCAATTGCGATTTTGTCGTGGCGACCGACGATGAACGAATTGCAGAACACGCCAATGCACTGGACGCGAGATCCGTCCTGACCGATGGAGCGCTGGATTCCGGAACGGCCCGGGCACACGCCGCGGCGCTGAAATCGGGTAAGCCGGAACGCGTGATTTGCCTGCAGGGTGATGCTCCTTTCATTGCGCCGCAGACTATTGCATCGTTGGTAAAGATATTACGCGAAGGCAACGCGTCGGTTGCGACGCCGGTATATCAACTGGACTGGGCGAGGCTCGATCGGCTGAAGGCACATAAGCAGACCGCTCCCTTCAGCGGTACTACCTGTGTCAGAGATTCAGAGGGCCATGCTCTCTGGTTTTCCAAATCCATTCTGCCAGCAATGCGCAACGAGGCAGATCTGCGCAAAATGGATACATCGCCCGTCTGGCAGCACATGGGTCTATATGCGTACACGATCGAGGCGCTGGACTGGTTTGTCGGAAATTCGCCCGGAACTTACGAGATCCTGGAAGGGCTCGAACAATTGCGATTTCTAGAACATGGTTGGAAAATTGCGACTGTGCCGGTTGCACCGCCCGAGCACGCGCTGTCGGGTATCGACACTGCAGCGGACCTTGCTCTCGCGGAAGAAGCGATTGCAAAACTGGGCGACCCTTTCCCCGCGTAAGCGGGATGGTTGCGGCACCGGCGGCAAGCGCTAGAAGCCAGCACCATGTTCGTCATCGTTCGCCACGGCAACACATTTGAAACCGGCGATCAGCCGCGCAGGATCGGGGCCCGCACCGATCTGCCCCTAACAGGGCAGGGCATCGAGCAGGCCCGGTCGCTCGGCAGTCATTTCACCGACATGGGATGGCAGTTTTCGCGCGTTCTCGTTTCTCCGCTCACGCGGACCCGGCAGACGGCTGGCGAAATCCTCTCGAGGCAGGCGAATGCGCCCGAGCAAGAGTCAGCCGAATTCCTGAGTGAAATCGATCATGGTCCGGACGAGGACCAGCCCGAAGAGGTAGTCCTTGCCAGAATTGGAGAAGACGCACTCAGAGCATGGGAAAGTGGCGCCGTCCCGCCCACGGGATGGAGAGTGGATTGCGAAGGTCGAATTGCCGCCTGGCGCGATCTCTTCGAAAACGCCGATCCCGGCGAGGCGACATTGCTCGTGACCAGCAATGGTGCGGCGCGATTTGCATTGATGGCGGCGCAAGGTCTTAGCGATGCAGCCAGCACACTACCCTCTCTCAAACTTCCGACGGGCGGCTATGGCGTCATTGGCTGCAGCGATCTGGGGCAATTACAGCTCGTAGCCTGGGGAGTACGTCCATGACGCCCCTTCCCACCCCTGCCGCGTCCAGATTGCTGCGTGCGCCCCCCTTCCCCGGCATGGCAAATGCCATGCACATGTTTTCACCACTGCCCGAGGTGGATGCTCCGACCGGCGACACGCGGACGGCCCTGTTCAGATCCGTCAGCAACGCGCGTGTCGGGGGATCGTACTGGAGCGAGCCAATCGCTCCACTTGCTATCGACACGGCCATCCGGCCTCGTTCCGCGTCCGAGGCAGCGGAACTGCGCGCGCGTTTCGGGGCAGAAAAGACGATCTGCATTGGGCACCCGCATGCATCCCCGCTGAAAACCGCCGCGCTCGATTACGGCGCAGATATCGATCCCTGGGCTGTCCTGTCGCAGACGGGAAAATTGGTCGCTCATGGTGATGATGAATGGGTCGCACTGGCCACCATCGCCGGTATTCACGTTCAAGTCTTATCGCCAGGCCGTTACGGCGAGCCAGGCGACGATGGGGAGACACTGAAGAATAGGGCTGCGATCGCATTGGCAGAGCCGATGCGCGATCCGTTTTCAGATGGCTGGCTCGAACCGGCAAAAGCTATTGAACTGCTGGCAGACTGGCGCAGAGTGATCGATGCCAATCGCGGCACCGCGGGGCAGACCATAGTCGCGGCATGCGGGATCAGCTGGTGGAAGCGCGAAGAAATCCGCCGGTTCCTTTGGGTGCCAGGCGAACCTTTGAAAATAGCGCGCACTTCAGCGGGCGCCCTGGCCGTTGCCGAGGCGCGTGGCGGCGCATTGGCTGTCTGGCCATCGCGCATCTCAAAATCCCTCCTCGCAAATGCAGAAAAACGAGGGGTACCGATCGTGCGCGTCGAGGATGGCTTCGTGCGATCGGTTGGCCTTGGCAGCAATCTGGTGCCTCCATCGTCCGTGATTGTGGACCGGCGTGGTATCCATTTCGATCCCGGCCATCCGAGCGATCTCGAGACGATTTTGCAGAATGAGGAATTCTCGCACGACCTGATCGAGCGTGCGCGCCTGCTGCGGAAGACGATCGTGGACACGGGCATCAGCAAATATGCGCGAGCAGCGAAGCGAATGGCCGCGCAGGTCATCGGGACGCGCGAAGGAAGGATCGTTCTGGTACCCGGACAGGTGGAAGACGACATGTCGGTGCTGGCCGGCGGCGGCGGGCTGACATCCAACCTCGAACTGCTGCGCCGCGTCCGCACCGAAGAACCCGAAGCACAGATCTGGTGGCGCCCTCATCCCGATGTCGATGCAGGCCACCGCAATGGCCAGGTCGTGGATGCAGATGCCCTGCGATATGCCGACCGCATCGTGCGTGAAGAAGCGATGGTTGACCTACTCGATGCGGTAGATGCGGTTCATGTACTTACCTCGCTTTCCGGTTTCGAAGCGCTGCTGCGTGGCAGGGAAGTCATCTGCCATGGCATCCCGTTTTACGCGGGTTGGGGGCTCACACGTGATATGGCGACCACGCCGCCGCGCAGGTCGCGCAAGCTCTCCCTAGACGAGCTCGTTGCTGGTGTGCTGTTGCTCTATCCCCGTTATCTGGACCCGGTGACAGGCATACCGTGCCCGCCCGAAGTGCTCGTGAAACGCATGGGTCAACAACAGATGCCCAACCGTCTTGGATGGATCGAACCGGTTCGCCGGTTCCAGGGACGGGTCATGGCGCGCCACCGCTCACGCGGGCAGAAGAAGGTTCGCCGATGACCCGTGCGGTTCTGGATATATCGCGGCTGATTTCGCGTGTGCGGCATTCCGGCCCTTCCGGCGTAGACCGCGTAGAGATGGCCTATGCGCGTGGACTGCTTCGCCTGTACGGGCCCAAGCTTGCTTTCGCCGCCGTCCATCCGACAGGCCTCTATGGGAGGATTCCTCGCGAAACGGCCATCGCTTATCTGGACGAACTCGACAGGCGCTGGACAGCGACCGATCGATCTTCAGGGCAGCGAACTATCGCATCGGTCCTCCCATGGATGGCACAGCTACTTCCGCGGCGTGCGGGAATCGGGTCCGCCGACGTTCTGGTGCAAGTTTCGCCGCACCACCTCACGCACGCCGCCAAGATGCGGCGCATCCTGCAACGCGAAGAAGCCAGGTTCGTCTGCATGGTGCATGACCTGATACCGATCGAGTATCCGGAATATGCCCGGCCCGGTGGATCGGCGCTTCATGAAAAGCGGATGAGCACGGTGGCAGAGCTGGCCGATGCGGTGATCGTCAATTCGGCCGCTACGGGTGCCTCCTTAACGAGATGGGTCGAAAGCAAAGGCGGGATCCCGCCGCCGATCCACGTGGCGCTTCTTGGCACAGAGCCAATCGCGAAAGCGGCACCACGCGTTTATCCCGATGGGAAGCCCTATTTCGTGTGTCTCGGCACCATCGAACCACGCAAGAACCATCTACTGCTGCTTCACCTGTGGCGCAAAATGGCTGAAACGCTGCCTTTGGACGATGTGCCACGCTTGCTCGTGATCGGGCGCCGGGGGTGGGAGAATGAGCAGATTGTCGACATGCTCGAACGCTGCCCTTCGCTCGGCCCGGTGCTGGAGGAAGTGAACGGTTGCGGCGACAGCGACCTGGCTGCGGCCATCCGCGGCGCCCGCGCGCTGCTGATGCCATCGTTTGCCGAAGGGTTCGGCATGCCGATTGCCGAGGCCCTGTCGGTCGGCACGCCGGTCATCGCGAGCGATATCGAAGCCCATCGCGAAATCGGCGGAAATGCTCCCGACTATCTGGATCCTCTCGACGGGCCGGGTTGGGAGCGGACGGTACTGGACCATACCCACGATGGCCCGATGCGACGTGCGCAACTAACGCGCGTTGCCGCCTGGCAAGAGCCGGACTGGGATTCTCATATGGAGATCGCCGCGAAGGTGATCGAGGACGCCGCGCTTCTACCGAAGAATCATTCTGCAGGATGAACGGGCAGTTCGCGCATGGCCTTGGCCGAGACCCGGCCGGCGGAACCGATTCGCGTGTCGAGCACATGGTCCCAGAGCGGCGTCGTAACACCGAAGTTGCCGTCTTCACCCATGAAGTGATGACGCATGTGATGCTTCTTGATCACTTTCCCGATGCGCCCGCGCATGGACCATTGATGGCAGGCGTAATGGGTCAGATCGTACAGGACGTAGCCGGCCAGGAATCCGAAGACGAACCAGGTGCCGGCATTGCCCGCCAGAGCGTAGCAGAGCGCCCATATGAACCCGGCGACGGGAAGGCTGACGATCGGCGGCATGAGATTGCGCAGATGATCGGTCGGCTGAGCGTGGTGGTTGCCGTGGATCGCGAATACGAGCTGGCGCGCGGGAAGCCATTGCGGCTCCCAATGAAAGAGGTGGCGATGGGCGATATATTCGAACAGGCTCCACACCAGCAGCCCGCCAAGGCTCAGGCCAACAGCCGTCGAAACGGAAACCGTACCCCAGCCTACAAAGGCGATAAGCGGCAGGACGACGATCCAGACTGCTGCAAACAGCCAAATGGACGCGAGCGTCAGCATCTCGAGAAACGGATTCTCGAAAAGAACGAGGCGCTTTTCTTTGGTAGTCGGACCCTTCATCACACGGCTATCCCGATAGAAAAGGCGCCCGATTGTCAACAAACAAGCGGTGAAACGCAGCTAATTGAGGATTTGAGGATACTCCAATGTGGCACAAGGGTCACGAAATGACGAAAGACGCATCCGTGACCAGAATTCTGTGCACCGGCGCCTCGGGAGCGCTCGGTGGAGCGCTCGCATCGCTGCATGCAGCGCCGGGGGTACATCTTAGCCTTTGGGGGCGCGACCGGATGAGACTTGGCCTGATAGCCGAAAAGGTCAGCCATGCAGGGGCAGAAGCGCAGGCGTTCTGCCTGGATCTAACGGATGGACAGGCGGCCATCGATTCCGTGCTGAGCCAGGACAAGGACGCACCATTCGATCTGGCCTATCTCGTCGCTGGCATCGGCGATACGCGCGCCAAGGGCGATCTGGTCGAAAATCCCGAGTTGGTCCTTCGCGCAGCCCAGGTAAATTTTGCCACACCTGCTGCAATGGCGGCAGCCATCGCGGGAAGAATGGCCGAGCGCGGTCATGGCCGGATAGTGGTGATCGGCTCCGCGGCGGGTCATCACTCTCTGCCATTTGCTGCGGGCTATTCCGGATCGAAGGCGGGATTGGCACGCTTTACGGACGCGTTGCGCATTGCCGTCGAGCCGTACGGCGTGAGCGTGACCCTGGCAGCCCCCGGGTTCATCGACACCCCCTCCACCCGCAATGCCTCATCAAGCCGGCCGATTGAATTAAGCGTGGAAGAGGCCGCGCGGCGCATTATCGAAGCGGGCAGAAAGGATAAGCGCCATTACGTGACGCCTTGGCAATTCTCGGCTCTGCGGATGGTAGACGCACTGTTGCCCGCCCGCCTTCGCGATCGGCTTTTAGCCAAGCTCAAACCCTGAGTTGGCCTAACCCTTTTTCCGCCATTGTTTGCCCAGTGACAGGATCGCGTGATGCAACTGCGCAGGCGTGAGGTCTTTGCGTTGGTTGCCGCCAGAAATGGCTCTTCCAGCGGCATCGAAGCGCAGGACCGCATATGGGGTATGTCGATCGCCGCCCGGCATGCTTGCCCCCGGTATGCTCGGGCGATGATCTCCAAAAAAGGCCAGCAGCGCCGGCTTTCCCAGCTCAGCGATGCCATCGCACAATTGGCCGAGCATGGAATCCCCGGCTTGCACCAGCCGATTATAGTGGGCGACGAGTGGCTCTCCCTCGCTCGACCATGGACCATGGTTTTCGATCGTCACCGCGTAAATGAAAGTCCGCTCCGTCGTGATCCGAGCAACCTCCAGTATTTTTGCCGCGAGCGCTGCATCCGAAATGTAGCGACCGTCGCCGGATGAAGGCCGATCGAACTCGCTGTCATCGATCAATTGGGAAAACCCAGCCTCGGGCAGTATCCGGTGGCGGCTGTAGAAACGCATGTCGTGAGGATGCACGAACACGCTCCGCCACCGATCGCCCCCCAATCTGTTTGGAAGCGCCAGCGCGCCATCCTTCAATGCCGTCAAATACGGATCGTAGCGGCAAAAGCCTAAGTCATCTTCTTCGCGCCCGAATAGAACCCCATATTCGGTTCGCATGGTGTAAGCTCCGAACCCGCTAACCAACAGGTTCCCCCAAAGGACCGCATCCTTCTTAGCGGCTTTGAGGTTTGACAGTTCGACACCCCGTTTCCCGAACAGTTCGACCGGGTCAGCGAAGGACTCGCACTGAATCACGACGATGATCTCGGGTTCGGCGTTGGGTGAGCATTCCGAGGCATCTATCAAGTCCGAAACGTATGGGTCCGTTGCCGACGACGTGCCTTNNTCGGCATCGCCTCGCCACCGAATCCAATACAACAACAAGGTGCTCGCAAGTCCAAGCTTGGCAACATCTGCATCCGCATCGGGCTCTGATGCCAGCGCTTTAAAGGTCTTCGTCTCCAGAGAGATGCGCATGAGAATGACGGTAGTCAGACTGATACCCAAGCCAATCAGTCGAGTGACCAGATTTGCTTCGAACAACCAAACGAACGCCGCAACGAGCACGGCCAGAGCGACAAGGCCGAGTAGTTTTTGAGATCGCTCCAGAGCAGAGAGATAGAACTGTGGATGCCTGAACACCGCACCGATCAAGGCCAGATCGGAAAATAACAAGGGTTCGCCCAGCATGTCGTTCTTTGCATTGGAAGCGACTACGAACAGAAGATTTACTGCCAGAACGAGGACTGCTGCCAAAACAGCATTACCGCTCACAAAAAGCAGAATGCCGAAGATGAACAAAGCAATCTGGACCAGCAGGAAGGAGCCTTGAGCAGAGCGCAGGCGTTTTACGCTTCTTGGACGCGCACAAATATCGACCAGCAGTGCGACAGGTGCGACCACTAACAGGGAAACCACGAGATGCATCATGCCAAACTCACGCCATCCGGTTAGGGCGAGTGAACGCAAGTGACAATTCATGAGATGTCAGTTTCAAGACTCTAGCCTGTTCATGTTCATAACAAGTCCGATAAGCGTCGCGTTTCACACCAAGTGTCCTATGAAGGGGCGCAAGGATTGACGGTAGTGGTTGTTCAGAATTTCAAACATTTCAATGGTGATGCCCACCATGCAAGTGGCTCAGGCAATGAGCCCGAACCAATGACGGCGCGCGAACCGGATGAGGACCGAAAGCCGGATTCTCCGCGAACGGTACTTTTGCTGCAAGGCTTGATGGGCCGGGTATTTCGCCGCCTTGGTCAACAGCTCATCAAATCCGGCCACAAAGTCTATAAGGTCAATTTCAACGGTGGCGACCGGCTCTTCTGGCGACTTCCGGGTGGTATCGAATACCGCAAGTCGCTTGACGAATGGCCAGATACGCTACGGACTATCATCGCTGAGAAAGGGGTCACCGACGTTGTCCTGTTCGGCGATTGCCGCCCCCATCATCTGGTTGCCACCGCGGTATGCCGGGAACTGGACGTTCCGGTTCACGTGTTCGAAGAAGGTTACATCCGTCCGGACTGGGTCACTCTGGAACTGGGTGGTGTAAACGGGCATTCGTCCCTGCCGCGCGATCCGGCCTGGTATCGGCAGATTGCTGCAGAGTTGCCGCCTGTCCCTGAACATCGCCAAGTGCCGTCATCCTTTCGTCGTCGGGCCACGGAAGGACTTCTATTCAATGTCGCGGACATTTTCAGCCGCTGGTACTATCCGCATTGGGCCAATCATCGCCCCTGGCACCCCGTCATCGAGGGTATGGGATGGGCTCGCAAGCTCACTCGCGGGAAAGAGCGCCGCAAAGAGGCTGTAGCGCTGACGGAAAGATTGCTGACTTCCGAGGCACCATACTTCCTTTTCCCGTTGCAGCTTGCTTCCGATGCCCAGATTCGTCTGCATTCACCATTTGCGAGCATGACCGATGCACTGATGTTGGTCATTCGATCCTTTGCCGAGCATGCACCCAAGGACGCGCGTCTCGTAGTCAAGGAACATCCGCTGGATAACGGGGTGTTCGACTGGCTTGAAGAGACCAGTTCGATCGCTGCCTTGCTCGGCGTGTCCGACCGGGTGGATTATATGGCCTGGGGCGACATCGTGCCGGTAGCCGAGCGAGCGAAGGGGATGGTCACCATCAACAGCACGAGCGGTACGCTGGCGCTGGCCAAGGGAGTCCCGGTCATTGCGCTGGGNCATGCCGTTTACGACATTCCCGATATCACNTTTCAGGATGGGATNGACCGGTTCTGGNGCGAAGCGAGCGCGCCNGACATGGAANCATTCGGTGCATTTCGCCGTGTCCTNATCGAGCGNTGCCTGATTCCGGGCGGCTTCTTCTCCGAAGAGGCGTTGGACAAGGTCGTACGCCATGCCGTTGCCCGGTTCGAGGGNAAGGGATTGCTGCCCGAATAGCAGGCCAACGGCCTGAGAATCTTTGGGTCAGTCAGCGTCGTCCTCTACGGGGAAAAGTGCGGCTGCCGCGCGGCGCACAAGCTCGCGCGCCACATCCTCCTTCGGCATTTCCGGCAAGCTTTCGACCCCGTTAGACGTGACGATGTGCACCTGATTAAGGTCACCGCCCATCACGCTATCGCCTTCGGCGCCTGAAACATTGTTTGCGATAATCCAGTCGGCGCCCTTGCGTTTGCGCTTGGACTTGGCATTTTCGACTACGTTCTCGGTTTCAGCGGCGAACCCGATCAAAAGTGCAGGTCGTTTACGACCGGCCGCTGTGCTGGCCAGAATATCCGGGTTTTCTGCCAGGATCAGCGCAGGCGGGGCAGAGCCGCGCTTTTTCATTTTTTCTCCTGCCACATGCCGACTTTTCCAGTCGGCAACTGCGGCCACCATGAAAGCCACGTCTACCGGAAGTGCGCGGCGCACTTCTTCTGCCATGTCGTCCGCAGTTTCCACGTCGATGCGATCGACCCCGACCGGCGTGGGCAAATGTACCGGGCCGGCGACCAGCGTGACACGCGCACCGGCCGCNGCAGCCATTGCAGCGATGGCNAATCCCTGTTTACCGCTGGANCGATTGGCAATGTAACGGACCGGATCGATAGGTTCGCGCGTGGGACCNGCAGTCACCAGAACGTGCTTACCAAACAGAGGTCGGTGATCGGGATCGGGGTCGAACTCNGCCTGACCGGCAAGCGGCGAATCTTCGAAAGCAATACCCGACGTCTGTGCTTCCTCAACGCCCGGTTGCGGCATGGCACGCATGTCCTGCCGTGCCACTTCGTGATTGAGCGCAGCAGGATCAGTCGGTGGTGCGGAAGATGCCTTCCCTTTGCTCGCCAGAAGCGGGCCGCCATCCGCGATCGGCTCTTTCACTTCACCAAGACTTTCAGTTCCGAGCATGTCGGGCTCGGGCAGATCGTCCAATTCCGCTTCGATCTGGTCATGGCTGCGTTGCGTAGTCGAACGGGGAATTATCATCGACAAGAGGCCCCCAAGGCCACCGCCACTTTTTACGACTTCCTCTTCGTCCTCTGGCTCGAGCGGTTCGTCCAGATCGTATTCGGCTTCTTCCCGGGGCGCGGGAGCCGAAAGCTGTGCCTGCTTGAATACAGCCAGTTCGGGCACCTCTATATCGAGGTCGAGTTCCTGACCGATGCGCGCAAGGATCGCAGGTGGCTCGGGCATGCGCCCGGGGCCGAATTCGCCGCAAGCCATTGGCCCCTCGTCCGGATCCATAACTGCAACGCCGGCCTGGCGTAACCAATCTGCGTTTCGCTGGGTTGCCGAATGTTCCCACATCTTCACGTTCATGGCCGGAACAGCAAGGACCGGCTTATCGGTGGCGAGGATGAGCGTGGTCGCAAGATCATCGGCGATGCCTGCCGCCATCTTGGCAAGCAGGTCCGCTGTGGCCGGGCAAACGACCACGAGATCGGCTTCGCGACTGAGTTGGATATGGCCCATTTCCACCTCGTCCTTGAGATCGAAAAGCGATGAATAGACCTTGCTCTCACTAAGAGCGGCCAACGCCATAGGCGTAACGAACTGCTGGCCGCCTTGCGTCAATACACAGGTGACAGTGCCGCCAGCCTTGCGGATCAGGCGGACGAGCTCGCAGGATTTGTAAGCTGCAATGCCGCCACCNATGACGAGCAGGATTCGCGGCCCGCTCATGCGAGGCGTTCCTGCTCTTGCATCATGTCCGTGCGTTGCCACTCGAACCGGCGAATGCATTCCCATAAAGCCATTGATGCGCTTGCTAGCGCCCCCCGTACATCAATGCCAGCGTTCAGCACTGGCGTTTTTCAATATTCACCCTAACGTCACATGGTGAAAAAAGAGGAAACGGGGAGGTCTTCATGCATGTCATCCTGAGCGCGATCCTGCTTGCACTGGCAATACTCGATCTGGTGATTGGTACCGGGTTTCTGATCGACCCTGGTAGTTCTGGCGCCGATTTCGGCCTTGCCATCGTCTCGATGCACGGGGAATCCACCCTCAGGGGCGACATGACCGCATTCTTCTACGTGACGGCACTGTCACTTGCATGGGGTGGCTGGAAGCGGCGGGGCGATGTCCTGTTACCTGCTCTCGGACTGTTCGGCATCGCTCTGATTGGGCGCATAATCAATCTGGTCGTTGAAGGACCCTACCAAGGTTGGATGGTCCCAATGAGCGTCGAGGCGCTTCACTGCATTGTCATCATAATCGCTATGCGTGCGTGGGGGTGGCCGGCGACGCGGACCTGATGGCAAGAAATAGATCGGTCACTGCACGCGGCGCAAAGGCCAGGCCTACCCCGTATGCGGGGACAAAAAGTCCCATCCAGTAAAAGTTTTCCTGCCGCGCAAAGATGGCAACGGCAGCGATGAAACCGGCAAACCAGGCGCTGGCGAAAACTCCCAGCCTTCCGCCTACGGCCAACCAGCCCAGCAGCGGCAGCACACCGAGCGGACCTGCCAGCCAGACTGGTAATGTTTGCAGCAATGTTGTGACATGTATGCCGTACAAAGCGAGCGCCGGCCCGACCATTCCGCTCCACCCCGGAGAGACAAGGTCCCCGGGTTCACGTACACCGGCAACGGCGAACGCATGAAACGCAAATCCCAAGGCAATTAGCATCAGCGTTCCGCAGATAGAGAATACTTTCACGCGTTCGCCTGCCAGTAATGCAGCGCTGCCCCACGCAAGGAGAAACGGCAACGCCAGTTCGCGCAGCGCAATGGCGCATGCCGCCAGGATTAGACCGCTGATCCACAAACGGCCCACCGATAGGGCAAGTGCGAGCGATAACATCAGGCCNGCAAGGAGTTCGTGACTNAAAGGGATGTCCGNGATGAATGCGACCATTCCGAACAATGCTGCCAANCCCGCGCCGACAGCTGCTTCCANGCGNCCCCTNCCGCGCAAAGCCGCATACCAGGCAAGAACGTTGGCNCCCCACATAAATGCTGCGATTGCNCGCCACNNGTCGCTACCCCACAGNGCACTTGTCCAAGCCAGNACAGGAGTTCTTATCGTAACNAAAGGGCTGGTCGGCATGCCGAACTCACGGTGTTCTTTAGCCGCCGCTTCGTAATAATTCTCGCCCGCCGCGACCCGAGCATCGATAGCGCGATAGAGGTCCATATCGACGCGCTCTCCAAGTGCGAGCCTATGCTCTATATCTGCCTCATGCGCAGAATTGCGCGCTTCCAGCGCGCGCACGTTCCAAACACACGCAAGCATCGTCGCAATCAGAAGCGCTGCTGCGCCCCAGCGTGGTAAAGCCGCGAGGGGACGGTCGGGCAAATTCATGCCTTCCCTCGCGCCGCACGGACCAGTGAGGGTAGCGCCATAGGCAGGAAAGCCAGGCCGATGAACATCGCCGGTGCGACGACTGCGCCCCAGTAGAAGTTGTTTGCCCGGCCCGCGAGCATGAATGCGAGACCATAGCCCAGATACAAAAAGGTACCCATCGTGCCAGCGGACGATCTCCATCCGGCCCAACCCAACGCCATCAGTATGACTACAGGACTGGCCAGTTCATGTGGAAGCAAACGCAGGTTTGAACTCAGAACGATATTCCCGAGCCATCCCGAAAGGCCGCGCAGGACAAGCCAGTCCGGCCCGACTGGATCGGAAGGCACCTCCTGCACGGCTATCAGCGACAGATGCCAAACCATGATTGCTGCGAATACAGCAACCAGCATGATCCAAGCCGTTGCTTCGCGCCAATCCTTGCGCCACGCCGCCATCGCCGCCATCAACAATACGAAGGGCAAAACCAGTTCGCGCAATGCCAGCGCCAGCGCAGCGACAAAGAGCGCCGCCCCCCAACGCCCCGGTCGATGAAGACCGAACGCCAAGGCGATCAGCATCCCCGCCCAAAGCTCATGCAGCACAAAGAAAGACCGATTGAGGCCGAGCGAACCGCCCATTGCCATCAGCGCCGTGCCGAGCAGGCGGAAGCGCNCNCCGCCAGGCTCCTCGCCCAANCGNTTCCACCANGCCCAGATGCATGCGAAGAGNAGAGCGANCGCAAGGGCNATCATTGCAGGCTCGCCCAGCGAGGCATGAATCCAGGCGAGCGTCGGCAGACGCACGGCCAGGCCCGGTCGCACCGGGTAATCGCGCGCGCGTTGCTCTTCCACGATGAAGTCGTAATANTTNTCGCCGTGNCCGATCCGCTCGATCACACGGTCGTAGAACGCAAGATCNTCGTCCCGCTCNGATTCAGTCTGCCCGTTCGGCGNCCCATCGCCAATGAGCGATGGAACTTCCGATGGNTTTCCATCCAAANTCGCGCTGAGAGGNGCGATANCGGCAAGAACAAGAAGCGCTGCCACGACCAANAGCAGTATACGNGCGGGCCACCTGTCCCAGCCNGCGAAGCGATCCCACGGNGCCGCNTTTAGTTGATCCAGCCNTGCATTATCGCTGCCCATACTGCGAGACCCCCTGCCACCGCTGCTATCGTATAGCCCATCCAGCCGCGACCTGGTTCGGTGCGGCGCCGTCTTTCCCACATCAATTCGACATCGGGCAGAGGCGGTAGCTCCGGCGCGCCGCCCTTGGGCGGGAATCTATCCTCGATCCTGCGAACGAGTTCTGGGATGCGCAGCAAAGTCTGGGTGTCTTCGCGAATGCGATCGGCAATGGCTGCTTCCGGACCCAGTTCATCGCGGATCCAACTGCGAACGTATGGCGCGCTGACATCCCACATGTTGATTTTNGGATTGAGTTGCGTGGCAATGCCTTCGACCATGACCATGGTCTTTTGCAGGAGCAGAAGATGTGGCTGCGTCTGCATGTCGAAATCGCGCGTGATCGCGAACAGCCCGTCGAGCATCTGGCCAACGGAAAGCTCACTAACCGGCTTGCCGCGCATCGGCTCGCCAACAGCCCTCAACGCGGTCGCGAACTCGTCCACGTTGTGATAGCTTGGGACATACTGCGCCTCGAAGTGAATCTCCGCAACGCGGCGATAGTTGCCGGTGGTCAGCCCATAGAGAATTTCCGCGAGCCACATGCGCGCGCGTCGATCGATCCGGCCCATGATGCCGAAATCGATGGCAGCGATGGTCCCATCCGCTTTCACGAACAGATTCCCTTGGTGCATGTCGGCATGAAAGAATCCAGCAGCGATGGCCTGCTTCAGGAAAGCGAGGACAAGCCTGCTGGCTATTTCGTCGGTATCGTGGCCCGCGGCCTTCAGCGCCTCGGTATTGCTGATTTTAATGCCATCGATCCAGTCGACGGTCATCACACGCCCATTGGTACGATCCCAGTCGATACCCGGAATTTCGTATCCTTCGGTCCCGACCATATGCTCGGCGAGTTCAGAAGCGCTGGCTGCTTCGCGCCGCAAATCGAGTTCCCGATTGGTCCAGCGCTTGAAGTTGGCAATGACGAGCCTGGGGCGAAGGCGGGCAGCTTCCACACCNAAACTCTCCAGATGNGCTGCCGCCCATTCATAGGTATCTATGTCACGCGCGAACCGTTCGCGAACGCCGGGCCGCAGGACCTTTACGGCAACCTGCCTGCCGTCGGTGGTCGTTGCGCGGTGGACTTGGGCAATGGAGGCTGCGCCGATTGGCACCGGATCGAATTCCGACCAGAGAGCTTCGAGCGGTTGCTCGAAACTGGCTTCGATGCTTGCCCTGATCTTTTCGAAGGGNACTGGCGGCAGATCNTCCTGCAATTTCAGCAAATTGCGCGCNGGCTCTTCGCCAACAAGATCTGGCCGCGTGGCNAGGGTCTGGCCCAGCTTGATGGCGGCAGGCCCGATGTCCCGGAAAGCCCCGGCGTAATCGCGTTCCCCTCTGGTGCCCGTGAAAGCCACCCAACGGGCGAGCTTCGCCATACGGCGCACGGGACCCGGTGCGTTGGGATCGTGTTCGATACCTACCAACGCACGGTGTCGCGCAAGGGTGATACCCCACTTGAAGAGCCGCCAGATATGCGTTGCTGGTCGCGTCACCAGTTCAGACTTTCCATCCCGAATGGATGGCGACCAAGCCGCCCATGATCGGTTCCACGCGAGTGTTTTCGAAACCTGCAGAGCGAATCATACGTTCGAAATCGGCCATGTTCGGAAAGCGCCGGATAGATTCGATCAGATAACGATAGCTATCCTCGTCGCCAGCAATGGCCTTGCCGATCTGTGGCACCAGCCTGTGCGAATAAAGATCGTAGGCTTCTTTGAAGCCCGGCCATTCAACGCTGGAAAATTCGAGACAGTAGAACCGCCCGCCATATTTTAGCACACGATGCGCCTCGCTCAGAGCCTTTTCGATATGCGTCACGTTCCGGATACCGAACGCGATAGTGTAGGCATCGAAGATGCGATTGGAAAAGCTCAGCTCTTCGGCATTCTGGCGGCTCCACACCAGACCGTCGATCCCGCGCTCCACGGCACGTTCAAGGCCGACATCGAGCATATCCTGGTTGATGTCCGACACCGTGACGCTGGCGCCACGGTCCGCCATGCGGAAAGCGATGTCGCCAGTCCCCCCAGCCATGTCGAGTATCGTTTCGCCATGCTGAGGCTTCACACGAGCAACGAAGCGGTTTTTCCATAGACGGTGCATGCCGCCTGACATTGCATCGTTCATGACGTCGTATTTTGAGGCGACGTTCGAAAAGACTTCGCCTACGCGGCCGGTTTTTTCGGACGCATCGATGTCTTCGTAGCCGAAGGAAACGGTATCATTCATGGCTGGGTGCCTTAGGGGTAATTGTGTGCCGGGCAAAGAGTGTTAGAGCGCACGACATGCCGGAGCTACCCGAAGTCGAAACCACAGTGCGTGGGCTCGCCCGTTTTCTAGATGGCGAACAGATCGTCAGTGTCCGGGTGAACCGGCCCGATATGCGCCGCCCCTTCCCTCCCGAACTCGTTCAGGTGATGACAGGAGCGACGATTTCTAGCCTCTCGCGGCGGGCCAAATACGGCTTGCTCCACACCGATCGCGACCAAACGCTGGTGTTTCACCTCGGCATGAGCGGTCGCTGGCGGATTGATCCCGAAGAAGCCGACAAGCATGACCACCTCGTTCTGGCGACGCGCGATCATGTGTTTGCCCTCAACGACCCCCGCCGGTTCGGTTCGGTTGACCTCCTGCTAGCGCCAGAGCTCGACCTGTGGCCACCTTTTGCCGCGCTCGGACCTGAACCGCTGGGTGAAATGCTTACACCCGAGCATCTGCGGGAAGCCACGCGCGGACGCAAACAGGCCATTAAGCTGCTTCTACTCGACCAGCGTGTCGTCGCGGGACTCGGAAATATCTATGTTTGTGAAGCTTTATGGCAGGCGGGGGTCAACCCCCGCAAAGCGGGGGGTAAGGTCACCATGCCGCAATTGCGCCGTCTTGTGCCGGCGATCAAGGATGTGCTGGAACGCTCAATCCGCGACGGCGGCTCCACCTTACGCGATTTTGCGCAACCCGATGGCAATCTTGGCTATTTTGCCACACGCTTTCATGTTTACGGGCGAGAGAGGCAAGTCTGCCATCATGAAGATGGGGGCACGATCCGGCGTATCGTACAGGGTGGGCGAAGTACGTGGTTCTGCCCGGTCTGCCAAAAGTAGCCGCTCTGCTCGGCGTCAGCCCCGACGGCCGAGTCGCCCCCGTCCTATAAATCCAGCGAAGCGTATTCGCGAGGCGGCGGTATGCCTTCCATCTTTTCACTTAGCAGCGGCCTGAAGCTGGGACGGCTTTTCACGACCATATACCAGCCCTGGGTCTGCTCGTGTCCTTTCCAGTCGATCGCGCCCAGATATTCGACGACCGAAAGATGCGCGGCGCATGTCAGATCGGCCAGACTTAGCTGAGGCCCTGCAAGCCACTGCCGCGTGTCGACCAGCCAATCTATGTAATCAAGATGCCCGTGTAGCATTCGGCCGAGCTGGCGCAAAACCTGCGCATCTGGGGATTGGCGCAAGACTATGCGTTTCTTCATCTTTTCGTGAAGAGCAGGTTCGGTCACATCGGCGTAAAAATTATCATCGAACAGCGCGACCAGCCTGCGAATTTCCGCACGCTGCAGAGCCGACCCGTTGATCATCGGATTACGATCTACCGTTTCTTCCAGATATTCGCAGATGGCCTGACTATCGGATAGCGCGGTACCCCGCCCCGCATCATGCAGAACAGGTGTGCGCCCGGCAGGGTTGAGGTGCCAGAATTCGTCTCGCCCCTCCCATGGATTTTCCCGAACCAGTTCGTATGCAACGTTCTTTTCGCCCATCAGCAAGCGCAGTTTGCGGCTGAAGGGACAAAGAGGAAATTGGTATAGCTGCCACATGGGTTATTTGCCTTGGCACAAGCTTAGGGGGCGCGTCTACTAGCGCAGGAATGCTCGGGTAACTTTTAAGATTTCCGACGGACCAAGACTATCGACTTGGAATAAGAAAAAAAGGCCCCCGTTGATTTCAACGGGGGCCTTTCGGGATCGTATCACCAGCCGCTTGGACGGGAGGGGGGGTCTCGGCGGTGACATAGGGAATACGCGCCTTCTCAAGTAGAGTTCCCAGCCGCAATGAATTTTTTTAGTTGCCGAAAATGCCAGTCATAAGAACGGCCTGCTCTTTTCACGAGAACGGTCGAACTGTGCGAAATCAGCCGCCTTCGCTAAATCAGGCACATGGATTTTTCGGGACTTCCATTCCACCAGCCCTTCGCGCTGCAACTGGCGCAGTGTTCGGTTGGTATGAACAAGAGATAGACCAAGCATATCCGCAATTTGCGACTGCGTAATCGACAACGCGAGAACGTTGCTTTCATCTGCCAGGCACGTGGATTGCGCCCGATCGATAAGCCAAACCGCAAGGTAAGTGACGCGTTCGCGTGCGTTGCGTTGCCCAAGCGACAGAATATGCCCCTCAAGAGCGGTCTCCTCCTTCGCGGCCAGCCACGTGATGTCGTATGCCAGACTAGGATTCTTCGAGACGAAACCTGCGAAGTCGCCACGCTTGAACCGACATAGGCGGGCGTCGATCAGCGCTTCGATGGTGTGGCTCGATGGCTCGTCGAATGCTCCTTGAAGACCGATCAGATCCCCCGGAAACATGAAGTTCAATATCTGACGCCGCCCGTCCTCAAGCGATTGCGATCGGATCAGCACCCCTTCCAGAAGCGTGTATAGGCGATCGTAAGAAGCCCCTTCGTCGATCAGCACGTCGCCCCGATCGAGCCTAATCTCGCCGGCCTTGAATTCCTGCATGTAGGAAAGCTGCGTTTCNTCCAGCGGCCGCAGCCCCGGACAGGATTGCAATGGGCATGCAGCACACGGAATGGGATCGGTTACTTCGTGCAAGACAATCGTTTCCCCGTTTAACGATATTTCGGCGTGCGCATGCGCTGGGAAAAGCGCGCTTGTCAAACCGCGGGTTGCGAGCCCGCAGCTCGGAACCTAAGCGGTTTCGGGACGTTAGAAGCGCGCACCTTAAGGAAGGGGTCTAAATGTCACTAGGTGATCAGATTGCTCGTAACTTGCCGTATCTGCGCCGCTATGCGCGCGCGTTGACCGGCTCACAGGCCACGGGAGACGCGTTCGTCCGTGCCACGCTCGAAGCCGCATTGGCCGACAGTGAACTCAAACAATCGCTCGAAGGTGGCCGCGTGCCCCTTTATCGCGCATTCAACAAGGTCTGGTCGAGCGCCTACCTTGATGTGCCTGAAACCGTTGGTGGCGACGGCCACGAAGATGCGGCCCAGCACCGGCTCAAGTCGGTCACACCGCTCAATCGGCAGGCGTTGCTTCTGACGACACTCGAAGATTTCTCGTCCGACCAGGCCGGTGAAATCATGGACATGTCGCCCGAGGATATCGAGCAGCTGGCGCAGGAAGCCATCTCGGAGATTGACAAGGAATCCGCGACCAGCGTTCTGATCATCGAAGACGAGCCCCTGATCTCGATGCAATTGGANGATCTCGTGACCTCACTTGGCCACGAAGTCTGCGGCACCGCCGCAACGCGTACGCAGGCGCAGGAAGTTGTAGCGGAAAAGACACCAGGTCTCGTCCTTGCCGACATTCAGTTGGCAGACGGCTCGTCGGGCCTCGACGCAGTCGACGATATCCTTGCGATCAGTAGCGTTCCCGTCATCTTCATCACGGCCTACCCGGAACGCCTCCTGACCGGAGACCGTCCGGAACCGACGTATCTGGTGACCAAGCCGTTCCAGGAACAGACCGTACGGGCTGCCATCAGCCAGGCACTGTTCTTCGGATCGAGCCGCCCGCTCGGCTGATCCGAGCGGAAACAATATGAAATGAGAAACCCGGGCTTTTCGGCCCGGGTTTTTTAATGTCTTGTTTTAGTGACCGCGGCCGCGACCGCTAGGACCCTTCTTCCGCAATTCGAACTCACTCGGCTTGCGCACTGGCACCAGCAAGGTGCAGCGCACGCCTTCCGGAGCGAAATCAAGCTCAACCGGATGCCTCAGTTCGTGCGCCACGATCTTCTCGATAAGGTCGGTCCCAAAGCCGCGGCGCATGGGTTTCGACACGGAAGGGCCGCCACTTTCCACCCATTCAATCTTGGCCAGCGTTTCGTTCATCTGGCTCCAGCGCACGGTCACGCAGCCGCCCGGTACGCTAAGCGACCCATATTTCGCCGCATTGGTCGCCAACTCGTGAATCGCCAACCCGAGAGAAAGAGCATCGTTTGGAGCAAGCTCGGTGTGCGGGCCCACCAGTTCCAGCTTCTGCTCTTCGTCGCGGGCATAGGGCGCAAGTTCCACATCGACGACAGATCGGATCGGGGTAGTGCCCCACTCCGATTGCGTCAGAAGGTCATGGGTGGCCGACAGAGCCCTGATCCGGCCATCGAGCCCTTCGGCGAACTCATCGAGACTTCCCGAACGACGCCTCGTCAAAGAGACGATCGAAAGGACGTTGGCGAGTGTGTTCTTGACCCTGTGATTGAGTTCGCGGGTCAGCGAGTTTCGAATGGAGTTCTGCTCTTCGAACCAGATGATCGCCCGGCGGTCTTCCAGAGTCTGCTGTGTCAGAAGGCGGGATACCAGCATTAACAGGCTGGCAACGGCAAGACCGAACAGCAAGGTGATCATCGACATCGAAGAAAGGCCTTCAACGCGTGTCGACTGCACCTCGAGCAACATGCGCCGGTTGGCCAGGCTGACTTCGCGCGTCACAGCGGAGCGGCCATCGATCCACCCATCGCTCTGCGCAAGTATCGGCTCACCTTGGGCCTCCCCATCCCTCAACCGGGCACCGACAGATTCGTAGCTGACCAGATTTGCGGCCGATCCCAGGAATTGCGATGCATTGAATGGGCTGAAAATGAAGCCCTTGAGGTTACGCGCCATGCTCAGACCTTCGAAGACCGGCATGTAGATAAGAAAGCCGGCCGCATCGCCCCCGCCTTCCTGCACCAGCACTACGGGTCCGCTGGCCGTGGGGCGATCATTGGCCGCGGCCAGATCCATCGCAGTACGGCGCACGGGTTGCGAATACATGTCGTATCCCAACGCCCTGCGATTACGCGCCGTATCGGGCTGCATATAGAGGATCGGGGTGAGGATTTCGCGAGGCTGCTCTTGCAGGGTCGGCCTGACCATCTTGTCGCTGATACGCTCGGCGTTCAGCCGTCCTTCGAAAGACCGCAACTGACTGGCCGCGACTACGGGCGCCCATCCAATGCCTTCCGCACCGCGGTAATTGGAATCCAGCCTGAGTTCGGAAACAAACCGGCGGAACACCGCGGGGGTCACGTCAGCCTGAGTGGAAAACAAGGCCGCCCCTGCTCGTAAATATGCCGAGCTCGTATAGGCACGGCGCTCGATTGCCGACGTCATCGCCTGCGCCTTGCGCGATACGTCTGCCGCATCGCGTTCGACCTCACCGCGTTCGATGGAGAACACGCTGAGGACTGTTATCGCCGTCACGAGAACGAATATCAGCACCGGGATACCGCGCGGATAATCGATCAGCCAACGCCTGCGGCGACCCTTGCGTTGGAGTTCTTCCGTGACCAGCTTCCTGCCCCTGACGATTTACCCGGCGATATAGTATGCTGCGCACGCCATTTGGTTCCGAAATGAAATGGGTGGGAACACTGTGCNGNCATGTGCGTTGTGCGAAGCACGTTCGGGATCGAATTTTTCCGCTGCNGCGTCTGTTCAGAGGCCCTGGCGGGAATTCTAAGAGGGCAATATCTTTTAAGCCATGACATCACACACGCCGAGAAATCCGCAGCGGCAACCCGCCAGCGGTTCACCTGCCGCTTCCAGCGGGTCCGGAAAAGAAAAAGACCCTGACTGGGCCAACGGCCTCAAGCAACTCTACGATTCCGTAGTGGAAGAGCCTTTGCCTGACAGCTTTCAGGATCTGATCGACAAGCTGGATTCCAACAGCTGATGCCGCCCGAAGAACGGACGGCCTCCGAAAAAGCCGATTTCAAGCGTGAACTGACCGANGTCGTGCCCCACCTTCGTGCGTTTGCACGCGGNCTTTGCGGGCGNGCCGACATGGCGGATGANCTNGTGCAGGAGACGCTNCTGAAGGCGTGGGCCGCACAGGAGCGTTTTCAGCCNGGTACAAGCATGCGNGCCTGGACCTTCGTCATTCTGCGCAATGCCTATCTNACCGATATGCGCCGNAACCGTTTTCGCGGGGAGTATGACGAAACCGTTGCAGAGCGCGTGCTGACAGCGCCTGCCGGACAGGAAGAACCCATCCACTTGTCCGATATGCACAGGGCGTTGCTTACCCTTCCGCCGGAACGGCGCGAGGCNCTGCTNTTGGTTGGCGCCGGCGGGTTTTCGTACGAAGAAGCNGCNACTATCTGCGACTGCGCGGTCGGCACGATCAAGAGCCGTGTGGGACGAGCGCGCGCTGCACTCAATGCGATGCTGGCGGATGGAAACATTCCCAAGCGGTCGATCGGGGACGATGCCGCCCACCGCGCAATTCTCGAAGAATTGGACGATGTGGCCGCAGGGCAGGGTTCCAGCCGTAGCTAGATTATCTTTGCGTTCGGGCCGCTTGTCACATCTTGCAGCGCGAGGCAGATAGTCTGTTATGAACGAGACGGAGTCACCTCAGCAAGGCGATGCGCCGGCGATACCACGCCGGTCGCGTCGTCGTGCTTTTGCCGAGCAGGAACTGCGCCTTATTTCCTCGCTCGTCTTGCTGATCGGGTTAGGTCTTTTCTTTGCCTTGCCATTCGTCCTTTCGATCGGCTCCGTGGTTTTTCTGCCGGTGGTAACCGCGCTGGTCCTTACGGTTATTCTGTCGCCACTGGCGGACAAACTCAACGGCTGGGGCCTTCCCAACGCCCTTGCCTCATTTGCCGCTCTCATCATCTTTTTCGCAATTCTGGTGCTGGCACTGGCAACGATCCTGCAGCCGGCAATCGCGCTGTTCGACGATGTTCCGGCCATGGCCCAGCAGGTAATGGCCCGCTTCGGCGAGGTTCGCGAGCAATTTGCCTGGGTCGCCTCGCTGAATAAACAGCTGGCGACATTCATGAACACCGACAGCACGCGCGAAGTGGTACTGGCGGCACCCAGCCTGCTGGAGCAGGTGGCGTTCGCCACCCCAAGTGTGGTTCTCGAAGTGGTGCTGACGCTCCTGATGGCGTATTTCATGATTGAGGCACGGGTGCGCCTTCGTCAGCGGCTACTGTTCGGTCGTGCGAGTTTCGGTACCAGCATCAAGGCAGCGCGCGTCATTCGCGAAGTGCAGGACCGCGTCGCTGCGTACATTCTGACGGTCGGCTGGATCAACGCTGTGGTCGGTGTCATAGTAGCCTTGGGCGCCTGGGCCCTAGACATAGACGCGCCGATCATGTGGGGCGGTCTTGCGGCGCTGCTTAATTTCCTCCCCTATGTCGGCCCCATTGTGATGATTGCATTGCTGGGGCTTTTCGGGATCGGGACTTCGGATACAATCTTGCTGGGCCTTGTGCCGGCTCTTGCTTACCTTGCGCTACACACCGTTGAAGCAAATCTGGTAACTCCTTCCATACTCGGTGCTCGCTTCACGATGAATCCGGTCATGATCCTCATTGCCCTATCCTACTTCACGTGGATCTGGGGGGTATTTGGGGCGCTGCTGTCCGTTCCGATCCTGTTGATGCTGACCGCGTTATTCGACCATATCGGCAGGCCCAATCTGGTTGGCTTCATTTTTGGCGAACCGTTATTCACTGCCAATCTTTTCGACGAAGAAGACACCGCGGAACAGGGCGCCGAATAGAAAACCCGCCGCCATTTCTGGCGACGGGCTTTGGAAACTTAACATGAAGCCGTGATCAGCCGGGATATTTCCAGGTTGTTCCGCGCGCAAGGTTTTCACTTGCGAATTTCCAGTTCAGCTTGCCGTTAACCGCATCAAGATAGGCCGGACGCGCGTTTTGATGGTCCAGATAATATGCGTGTTCCCAAAGGTCGATCACCAGAAGCGGATTGAATTCGCCCTGATCTGCGAGCGTATCGCCATCATGGGTTTCCTCGATGCTCAGCTTGCCGCCCTTCACGGCGAGCCACACCCAACCACTGGCGAAATGTCCGGCTCCGCGCTCGGCAAGCTTTTCCTTCAAACCGTCCGTCGACCCGAAGGCATCATCGATCATGCTCTTCAGCTCGTCGGAAGCGCCGGTTTCGTCGGCTGCCATCGAATGCCAGTAGAAACCGTGGTTCCAGCTTTGTGCCGAGTTGTTGAAGAGGCCTGCATTGCTGCCACGAGCGGCAGCAATGACGTCTTCTAGGCTCATGTCTGCCAGATCGCCGCCTTCGATCGCCGCGTTGGTCTTGTCGATATACGCCTTGTGATGCTTACCATGATGGAACGACAGGGTCTTTGCCGATACGGCAGGCTCCAGCGCGGTGTCTTCGTAAGGCAGGTCGATCAGCTCAAAAGCCATTGATTTTCCCCTCTTGGGTTGGTGTGAAAGAATTTCGTACTCGCGTCCCTAACGTATTGGCGCGCGCGTGGTTGCACATAGCCACGATATTACGCGCGAAAAGGGGGACGGTCGGTCTTTTATTCATGCTCCAATCGGGCCATGGGTCAATCGGCAAAAGGGGATCGCCAACAAATGACACGCAAATTTTTCGGTACCGACGGTATCCGGGGTCGCACGAATGAAGGCGCAATGACGGCCGCTACTGTCATGCGCGTCGGGCAGGCTGCCGGCACCCATTTTCTACGCGGCGACCATCGTCACCGTGTGGTCATTGGCAAGGATACACGCTTGTCGGGCTACATGATGGAAAGCGCACTGGTCGCAGGTTTCACCAGCGTGGGCATGGATGTCATCATGACTGGCCCCCTTCCCACACCCGCAATCGCGCTGCTGACGCGCGAAATGCGCGCCGACCTAGGCGTGATGATTTCCGCCAGCCACAATCCGTTCGAGGATAATGGCATCAAATTGTTCGGGCCGGACGGGTACAAACTTTCAGACGAAGCCGAAGCCGCAATCGAGCTTCTTCTGGAACAGCAACCGGTGCTGGTCCAACCCGATCAGATCGGCCGTGCCCGCCGGATTGACGACGCAAGCGGTCGCTATATTCACGCAGTAAAGCAGTCCATTTCTTCCGACACGCGTTTTGATGGGCTTAAGGTGGTCGTCGACTGTGCCCACGGTGCAGCATACGAAGTTTCACCGAGCGCCATATGGGAACTGGGCGCGGACGTCATCGCAATCGGTGTCTCGCCCAATGGCGCCAATATCAACGATGGGGTGGGTTCGACCTCGCTCGATGCCATACGGAAACGCGTGGTCGAAGAAGGTGCCGATATCGGCATTGCATTGGATGGGGACGCGGACAGGCTGATTGTGATCGACGAGAANGGCAANNCCGTCGATGGNGATCAGATCATGGGTCTGATCGCTACCCGCCTTCACGANCANGGCGCACTNAGNGGTGGCGGNGTNGTCGCCACCGTCATGTCGAANCTTGGTCTCGAACGATATTTGCAAAGCATGGGCCTGACNCTTGAGCGNACCAAGGTAGGCGATCGTTACGTNCTTGAACGCATGCGTGCTGGAGGTTTCAACCTTGGCGGCGAGCAATCGGGACATATGATCCTGACNGACCATGCCACNACNGGNGATGGNACCATGGCCGCGCTCAGCGTACTGGCAAGCTTGGTGCGCACAGGCAAACCGGCCAGCGAATTGCTTCATGTCTTCGATCCGGTACCGCAGCTTCTCAAGAACGTCCGCTACTCTGGCAGCACACCTCTGGAGAATGCAGTGGTCAAACAGACGATCTCCGATTCCGAGAACGAACTGGCGGGCAAGGGCCGCCTTGTCATTCGTGCGTCCGGTACCGAGCCGGTCATCCGTGTCATGGCCGAGGGTGACGATGCAGCTCAGGTCGAGGCGGTAGTCGACCGGATTTGCGAAGCCGTAAAGGCTGCCGCCTGATGCTTGAGATGCGACCCGAATGCGAGCGGTGCGGTACTGGACTGCCTGCCGAAGGCGCTGGAGCCTTCATCTGCAGTTTAGAATGCACCTTTTGCGCGACATGTGCTGACGAACTCGATGACATCTGCCCCAATTGCAAGGGCGAGCTGATGGACCGCCCGACACGCCCCAAGAGGCTTCACGATAAATACCCCCCAACCAGCCTGCGCGCTCAGAGCACTTCGACAGGCGCCGGATGAGCGAGAACGCTCCCCCACCCCCCCGCATATTGTCCATAGCAGGCTCGGACAGCTCCGGCGGCGCCGGCATTCAGGCAGACATCAAGACGATCACGATGCTGGGCGGCTATGCCATGACGGCCATTACCGCTGTAACGGCGCAAAACACCTGCGGTGTCGTGGGCGTGGAAGCGCTTTCGCCCCAGTTCGTTCTCGATCAGGTCGAAAGCTGCCTGTCCGACATCGGTGCGGATGCGATCAAGATCGGTATGCTTGGTTCGCCCGAGACNGCNACCTTGCTTGCTGAGCGGCTCGANACCTTCGCGGGACCTATCGTGTTCGATCCGGTCATGGTCGCNACCAGCGGGTCGATNCTGGCCGATGAAGACACCATCGCCAGCTTCGCGGCGCTGATGGACATCGCCACTGTCGTCACCCCCAACCTGCCCGAACTGGGCGTGCTGGCCGGTTGGGAAACGATCGCCGATGACGAGGTGTTCGATGCGGCAGCAGCGCTCGCCAGCCGCTTCGGGGTCCAAGTGCTGGCGAAGGGCGGCCATGCGGGCGACGAAACGCAGGTCGTCGACCGGATCATGTCGCCCACCGGCAAGTTAGCCAGCTTCGCCCATGCGCGGATCCAGACGCGGCATACGCATGGGACGGGGTGTACGCTGTCTTCGGCGCTGGCGACCATGCTTGGATATCGCCAGCCGCTGGTCAACGCCGTGCGCATTGCGCGTGCCTTCACCTATGCCGCGATAGAGAATGCGCCNGGCTTNGGAGANGGATCGGGCCCGATGGGNCATCAGGCGGTCCGCAAGTTGGAACCGCCCGAAGAAATCCCTCACTAGAGTTCGTAGAAAGCGCTGATGTGATCCCAGGCTTCCTGGGCATCTTCACACCAGCGGAACAGATCGAGATCCTTCCTGGATATCGTTCCTTCGTCGGCCAGCGCCTCGAAATCGATGACGCGCGTCCAGAAATCCTTGCCGAACAGGAGGATCGGCATCGGCTTCATCTTGCCGGTCTGGATGAGCGTGAGAAGTTCGAAAAATTCATCGAATGTGCCGAAGCCGCCCGGGAAGACCGCAACCGCCTTGGCGCGCAGGAGGAAATGCATCTTGCGCAGCGCAAAGTAGTGGAAGTTCAGCGATAGATACGGCGTCACATACTGGTTCGGCGCCTGTTCGTGCGGCAGTATTATGTTGAGCCCGACGCTTTCGGCACCCGCATCGCTGGCGCCCTTGTTGGCCGCTTCCATGATCGACGGACCGCCGCCAGAGCACACCACGAACTGGCGCTTCCCATTTTCGATGATCGAGCGTTCGGAAGCGATCCGCGCCAGCTTGTACGCTTCGGTGTAATATTTGCTCTTCTTNACGAGGTTTTCGACGACCCGCCGTTCGTCTTCGGGCAGATCCTTGGCCCCTTCGAGCGCCGTTTCGCAAGCATCTTCGGGAGGAATGCGCGCGCTGCCGTACATCACCANCGTGGAGCCCACGCCCGCTTCGTCGAGCAGCATTTCCGGCTTCAGCAGTTCGAGTTGGAACCGCACCGGGCGCAATTCATCGCGCAGGAGAAAGTCCGTATCCTGGAATGCCAGTTTATAGGCAGGATGGGCTGTCTGCGGCGTTTGCAGCTGCGTTTTTTCGAATTCGGCTTCTTTATCGGCCGGATAGAACTTGCGATCAGACAGATCGCGTTCGCTTTTCTTGTCGGTCATGGGCAGCGCGATAGGGCGCAGGCAAGCCGCGCACAAGCGCTGAAGGACAAGGAAATGGCAGGGGTGACAGGATTCGAACCCGTGGCCCTCGGTTTTGGAGACCGATGCTCTACCAGCTGAGCTACACCCCTGCAGGAAGGGCGCGCATTAGTATGGCCGCCGACACTTGGCAAGGCGCATATCGCTTGTTGAGATGAAGTGCTATTATTCCAGCCTATGCATGCTCCCGTTTCGCCCCCAATTCCGATCGAACTTCTGCTGCGCGCCTATCGTGGCGGCGTTTTCCCCATGGCCGACCACCGTAGCGATCCCGAAGTCTACTGGGTGGAGCCNCGCGAGCGAGCGATCATTCCGCTCGACGGGTTTCGTCTTTCGAAAAGCCTGAAGAAAGTGCTGCGGCAAGATCGTTTTCACGTCACTTGCGACACCCGTTTCGCCGATGTGATTGGCGAATGCGCCGCCCCGCGCGAGGAACATGCCGAAAGCTGGATCAGCCACAGGATCGAGGCGAGCTACCGCGCGCTGCATGCGGCCGGACACGCCCATTCCATCGAATGCTGGCAGGACGGCGAGCTAGTCGGCGGGCTCTACGGCGTCAGCTTCGAGCGGGTATTTTGCGGTGAAAGCATGTTCAGCCGCACCACCGATGCCAGCAAAGTCGCGCTGGCATGGCTTGTCGCGGCGATGCGTCAGGCAGGTTTTGCCCTGCTCGACTGCCAGTTCATGACCGATCATCTGGCCACCATGGGGGCCGTCGCCGTACCGCAATCGCGGTATATGGACATGCTGATCGCCGCAGACGGCTATCCCGTAGCGTCGCTACCCGACGCCGTTGCGCGATTCGCAGCCTCTTCTTCGCCCGGGAAATCCATCGCACAGTCCTTGACCCAGACGTCGTAGATCGGGTGTTCCACGACATTCAGGCTGGGCGAATTCTTGAACAGCCAGCCCGAAAAAACTTTCGCGAACTGGTCTTCGGTGCCGCGTTGCCGGACGAGCAGTTGCACGAATGCGCCCGTTTCCTTCGGCATTTCCCAGGGAGCCGTGCGCTCGCACGCCTGAAGGCGGACTATGACGTCGCCGATACGCTGTTCTTCGCCGGGACGCATTTCGAGATCCTGGCTGACATTGTTGCGTTTGTTGAGGAGGCCGAGCGTCGCGACCCGTTCCGCCATGGGTGTGCCGATATTCGCTTCGTCGGCAGGCTGCACAGGCGTTTCCGCCTGCTGCACGCTTTCCGGGATCGTCGTCCGGATGGCATCTTCGGGTTCGGCAGTTTCCTGCCCGCAGGCCGCAAGAGCCGCCGTCGCAGCGACAAGGGCGAATGCCCTGCGCATGGTCACGCCTCTGGCGACCAGGCTTCGTAGTCGCCTGTAGCCTTGGCCCGCTTGCCACCCATTTCCAGCGCACCGGCAGGGCGGTAGGCGCCTACTGTGCCAGTGGCATTCGGAGTGTAATCGGCTTCCCAGATACGAGCAGGCGGAAGATTGCTTTCCGGTATGTCGTCGAACGCCCCGTGGAGCCAGCCGTGCCATTCACTCGGAACGCGGCTCGCGTCATTGGTGCCTTCGTAAATGACCCAGCGACGTTCCCGGCCGTCGCCGGTCTTCTTCTTCGAACGATAATAGCGGTTGCCCTGCACATCTGTGCCGACATGCTCCCCATTGCGTGAGGACCACAGGAGAGTGCCGATCGTGGCGCCGTCCCACCAGGTGAAAATCTTGCCGAGGAAGTTCATGGTCGCGCGGTTAGCGGATTCGCACGCGGTGGCCAAGCCATTCGATGATCACCATTCCACCAAATCGCCCGGCTCTATGCCAAGTTCCTGCGCCCGGCCGCCGCGCAATTCGAGCACACCGAGCACCGGACCGACGGAATAGACCGATTCGAGCGAATAAGGCTCTGCCATCGCGGCGATGTTGGAAATCCGCCGATCCGGACCGATGAAGATGATATCGAGCGGCAGCGGCGTGTTCTTCATCCAGAAACTCTGCGCCGTAACCCCGCCATAGGGGAAGATCATGCCTTCGAAATCGCCGAGTTCGGTGCGAAACATCAGTCCCCGCGCCTGAGATTCGGGCGTGTCGGCGACTTCGACCTTGAAGCCGATTCGTTCGTCCCCACTCGTCACGGTCAGCGGCACCACCCGCAAACCGGATATCGGATGATTGGCAGCCGCCGCGGTGCCAGCGCCAGTCGGCCCCTTGTCCGCCGACGCTTCGGCCTGGGTCTGGGGCGAGCAGGCGGCCAGCGCCGCCAGCATGGCGAAAGCGCAGCCCGATCCACTCAGCCGAGTTCGTCCGAAGCTTCCGTGACCCATTCTTCCAGTTCCTCGACCGTGGACGCTTCTATGACGCGCCGTGCCATGTCGAAATCATGGCCCGCCCTGACCACTGCGGCAAGCTGCTTTTCACGAAGTTTGCGGGCGTCTTCGGCGCCCGCTTCGCCTAATCGCCCGAACGGCCCGAACCGGCGTTTGCGGGCGAGAACCACAACCGCCTGTCGCATGTGGGCTTCGTCCGGTTGCAGGACTTCGCGAAGATCCTCCGCGATGCCGGCGGACCGCAAGGTCTGTTCGACACGCCGCCCGCCATAGCCGCGGGCGACCAGATCGTTGGCCTTGGCCCGGCCATAGGCTTCGTCGTCGACATAACCCTTGTCCACGAAGCTGGAGATCAGCGTTTCGATGTCGGGTTCTTCGTCATCGACAAATCCGCGCTCGTGCAATTTACGCCTGAGGTAGGTCCGCAGCTTGCCCGCGCTCGTCGCAAATCGCGCCACATAGGCGAGCGCCAATTCTTCCAGTCGATTGCGATCAAGCGGTTTTGCGCGGCGGCGAGTGTGACCAGATGTTGCGCGTTCATCATTCATCGGCCATATTCCTGCCACAGTCCTTTAAGAATGGGAAACGTGGGAGAGTGCGCAGCCGCCGGTTTGCGCATTAACAGCGCAATGAGGTAAGCCGTAAGGCACCAGCTATTCACGGGTATCGCCGAAAATTATGACCGACGCCGAAATTTCGCCGACGCCGAACGATTGCGACCTGCCGCGTCGCCGTTCGGATTTCGCGACCTTCAACGAAGCCATCGACTACGCTGCGCGGAGTGCGAAGGGTCTCAACTTCCATGACATGCGTGGCACGCTGGAATGCAGTTACCCCTACGTGCAGATGCGCGAGGATGCGATCCAGGGTGCATACCGCCTGGTTGCGATGGGCATCGAAAAGGAAGACCGCGTCGCAATCGTCGCGGAGACCAGCCCGGAATTCGCGGCGCTTTTCTGCGCCTGTACCCTGATGGGGGCATGGCCGGTTCCGCTGCCGCTGCCGACCACCTTCGGCGGCAAGGAAAGCTATATCGACCAGCTTTCCGTTCAGTTGCAGAGTTCCGATCCCAAAATCCTGATNTATCCGGGNGAGATNGCGGACATGGCCAAGGCCGCNGCCGATCGCCAGGGCTGCGCGGGCGAAAGCTGGGAAGATTTNAACCAGCGCCCTGCGCCCCAGGCCGAGCTTCCCNAAGCGAAGCCGGAAGACATCTGCTATCTGCAATATTCATCCGGATCGACCCGCTTTCCCACNGGNGTTGCGGTAACCCACGAAGCGCTGCTGCACAATCTGCGCGGCCATGCGGAATCGATGGAAATCGGCACGAACGACCGCGTGGTCAGCTGGTTGCCGTGGTATCACGACATGGGCCTGGTGGGTTGTTTCCTGTCGCTGATCGCCAACCAGGTTTCGGTCGATTATCTCAAGACCGAACATTTTGCGCGCCGCCCGCTTGCTTGGCTCGATCTGATCAGCCGCAACAAGGGCACCACGCTGAGCTATTCGCCGACATTCGGTTACGACATCTGCGCACGCCGCATTTCGAGCCAGACGCATGTCGAGGATCGGTTCGACCTGTCGCGCTGGCGGGTTGCAGGCAACGGGGCCGACATGATCCGCCCCGACGTGATGCAGAACTTCGTCAACGCCTTTGCCGACGCAGGCTTTCAGGCGAGCAGTTTCAATCCCAGCTATGGCCTGGCCGAGGCGACGCTTGCCGTTACCGTCATGCCCCCGGGCGAAGGCATCCGGGTCGAACTGGTCGAGGAAGAGCGCCTGTCGGGGCGCCCGCGCGACCTGTCCAAGCCCGCACGGTATCGCGCGATCGTGAACTGCGGCAAGCCGATCCCGGGCATGGAAGTCGAAATCCGCGGGGAGAGCGACCAGATCCGCGGCGATCACCAGATCGGCAAGGTCTGGTGCCAGGGCAAGAGCGTCATGCATTCCTATTTCCGCAACGAGGAAGCCACCAACGACTGCCTGGTCGATGGCTGGCTGGACACGGGCGACATGGGATACATGGCCGACAATTACCTGTTCATCGTCGGCCGTGCGAAGGACATGATCATCATCAACGGCAAGAACCTGTGGCCGCAGGACATCGAATGGGCGGTCGAGCAATTGCCGGGCTTCAACCACGGCGACATNGCGGCCTTTTCCATCGATACCGAAGGCGGNGAAGAAGCGCCTGCCGTGCTGGTCCACTGCCGGGTGTCCGACCCCGAAGAGCGGATCAAGCTGCGCGACCAGATCGCGGACAAGGTGCGCGGCGTGACCGGCATGAGCTGCGTCGTCGAACTGGTCCCCCCGCGCACCCTGCCCCGCACCAGTTCCGGCAAGCTNAGCCGGGCGAAAGCGAAGAAGCAGTACCTGTCGGGAGAGATCACCCCGCTCGACCTGGCTGCCTGAGGATTTTCCGGCAGCAGAATTGCCTTGCGCTTGCCCGCCAGGGCGCGGCACTATCGCCGCGCCGGGTGACAGTGCGCTTGAAGATCGTGTATTGCCACCCTAATACAGGATCATAGCCGCTTGGAGAGACCTGCGCCCATGAGCGATACGAAAACGCAGACTGCCACCGAAACCGCGTTCGACCTGACGCCCCCCGATCCGGTGCCCGAGGTCAAGCCGGAGAAGGCTGCCGGGCTGGTACCGGTTTCGGACGAGGTGAAGAGCAAGCTGGAAACCAAGGTCGACGGCTTCGTCGAAGACCTGATTTCGCAGGATGCGAATTCGCCGGAGTTCGGCAAGAAGGTCGACCAGCTCACCAATATGGGCCGCAAGGAAATCATGGCTGCGGCCGGCATGTCCAACCGTTTCCTGGACCGCCCGGTGCGGGCCATGGACAAGGACGAAGGCGTCGGCGCCAATCTGGCCGAATTGCGCCGGGTCGTCGAAGATCTCGATCCGGGCAAGCGCGGCAAGCTGGCTGGCCCGCGCAAGATCCTCGGCATCATTCCGTTCGGCAACAAGCTGACCAATTATTTCCGCAGCTACCAGAGCGCGCAGACGCATATCCAGTCGATCCTCAACAACCTTGCCAGCGGCAAGGACGAGCTGATCATGGACAATGCCGCGATCGACGTGGAGCGGCAGAAGCTGTGGGAGGCGATGGGCAATCTGGAACAGATGATCCATATCTCCAACACGCTGGACCAGAAGCTGGAAGACAAGGCCGCCGAACTCGACGCGACCGATCCGGCCAAGGCCAAGGCGGTTCGAGAAACCGCGCTGTTCTATGTCCGCCAGCGCACGCAGGACCTGCTCACGCAGATGGCGGTCAGCGTGCAGGGCTATCTCGCGCTCGACCTTGTGAAGAAGAACAATGTCGAGCTGGTCAAAGGGGTGGACCGCGCCAGCACCACGACCGTGGGTGCGCTGCGCACCGCGGTAACCGTGGCCGAAGCGATGACGAACCAGCGCCTGGTGCTGGGACAGATCACGGCCCTGAACGAAACGACTGCGGGCATCATCGATTCCACCAGCACTCTGCTGCGCGACCAGACCGGCAAGATCCACGAACAGGCCGCCGCGAGCACGATCCCGCTGGAAACGCTGCAGCGCGCGTTCCAGAACATCTACGACACGATGGACGAGGTCGACAGCTTCAAGCTGCGCGCGCTCGACAGCATGAAGCAGACGGTTACGCTGCTGACCGACGAGGTCGAGAAGTCCAAGGGCTATATCGCACGCGCCGAAGGCCAGGCCCAGGCGCAGAAGCAGGTTGCCGAAAGCGGCCTGCTGAGCATCGAGGGCTGAGGGCGGCATCGTGAACGACCTCACCCGCGACAGCGACCGGATATTGTCCGAAAGCAAGGCGCTGGTGCGCGACAACCGCGAAGGCGGCCGCCATCGGCGCGCGCCCTCGATCGGGCAGGGCTCGGCCAAGGCCAAGCGCGATCATCTGCTGAAGAAGGTCCGCAACGTCGTGATCGCGGTATTTGCGATCTGGCTGGCGAGCGGTGTCGCCGGAGCGATCTTCAGCGGCATCGGTTTCTGGGGCGTGATGGGTGTGCTGGTGGCCAGCATCATCGCGATTGCGGTGTTTTCCAGCTATCCGAAAATGGGCACGCCCAAGCGGGCGGACATCAACAAGGGCAACGTCCGGCAGATGGTTGGCCGCACCGAATTGTGGCTCGAAGCGCAGCGCCCCGCCCTCCCTGCGCCAGCCGCGCGGATAATCGACGACATGGGCGTGCAGCTCGATGCGCTGGGCCTGCAACTCGAAGGGCTCGACCAGAACCACCCCAAGGCGCGCGAAGTGCGCAGTCTGGTGGGAGAACAGCTGCCCGAGATGATCGACAGCTATCGCCGCATCCCTGCCCATCTGCGCAAGGAACAGCGCGCCGGTTCTACGCCGGACGAGCAGTTGACCGACAGCCTCGGCAAGATCAGCGGCGAAATCGATTCCATCACCCGGCAGCTTGCGGAAGGCTCGCTCGACGATCTCGCGATCAAGCACCGCTATCTGGATTACAAATTCGGCGAAGGGGCCCAGACGAGCCCGCAATTGGAGAACAAGAGCTGATGCGCGTTCCTATTCCCCACGACATCGGCAAGGAAGAGGTGCGGCGCCGCCTCCACGCACGCAGCCATGAAATCGGCCAGTTCGTTCCCGGGGGCGTGGCAGATGTGCAGACGGCNTGGCCGAACGAGGACCGGATGGATCTGTCGGTCAAGGCCATGGGTCAGGGCATCGANGGCAGCGTNATCATCGAGGATGCGCAGGTCATCTTCGAAGTAAACCTGCCCCCNGCGCTTTCNTTCGTCGAACCCATGGTNGCGAGTGCTATCCGCCAGCAAGGACAAAAGCTGATCGCGCCNAAGTAACCAGGCGCGCTGCANAGTCNAAATTTCGCNNNNCAGGAACCATTTGCAANCCCGTTCGCTTTGCGTCGAGGAAGGGCGTGCATTCGGCCATCGATTGTTTATTGCATCCGCTTCCGTGGGCGCAGCGGTAGGGAAAGCGAGGCCGAGCGAATGCCGATATCTAAGGCAGTGGGTCGCACCACTAGGGATTATCTCAGGGAAGCAACCGTGGACAGCCATGAACGGCTGGATCTGCTAATGGGCGAGCTCGTCGTCGATGACGAGGCAGCTTATGCAGAGTTCCTTCAAATCCAATGGCATGCCCGGGTCGGTGTCGAGAACTGGCTTCAGGAAAGCCGAGTCGAGGCAATGCCTCCGCACCAGACGGACCTGATCGCGCGCGATCTGGCGGCGCTGCGCTGCGCGCTGCCGGACAACCCGCCTGCCTTCGCCCCGTCAGCAGATGCCGATCCCATGGGCACGGTCTGGGTGCTGGCCGGTTCTTCGCTAGGTAATCGTGCGCTTTTGAAGCGGTTGAAGAAGACAGGCACTGCGCTTCCGACCTCGTTCCTCTCCGATCCCCGGATGGTGCAGTTCTGGCAAGATCTGCGACCCGCACTAGAGAGGCCACATAGTTTGCCGGACGACCAGGGCGTCCTAATGGCAGCGCAAGCGACATTCGCCCATTTTCAGCAAGTAGCCATGAATACTCGGGTAATTGAGCCGGCATGACGAACCCATCCAATGTCACGCTGTCTAATTGCGACCGTGAACCAATCCATCAGCTGGGCCAGATTCAGGCTTTCGGCGCATTGATCGCCGTCAACTCGGATTGGTTTGTCGCGCATCGATCAACCAATCTGGAGGACATCTTCGGGCGTGGACGCACCGTCGAGATAGGGGCCAGCCTGACGCGATTGATGACGCCAGGCGCGATGGATCTGCTTCGCAGTGCGGCGGCGAACCTGGCCATTCCCGATCAGGTCGAACGACTTTTCGGGGTAGCCTTGTTCGGTACGGACGATCTGTTCGACTGTGCGCTGCATTCGTCAGGTGCGAACACGATAATCGAAATCGAGCCTCACGCGGCGGGCGATCTCAACCGCCAGCTGGCCGTCCTGCGGCCAATCATGAGCCGCCTCGAGAAGCACGCGGATTTGCTGCCACTCGTTGAGGAAGCTGCCCGGCAGCTCCGTCACACGCTGCAAATCGACCGGGTCATGGTCTATCGCTTCCGCGACGATCTTTCAGGAGAGGTCATCGCCGAAGCAGCCCGGGAAGATCTCGAGAAATTCCGCGGTCTGCGATATCCCAAATCGGATATTCCGACGCAGGCCCGCGCCCTTTATGTGCGTAATCGCTTTCGGATCATCGCCGATGTCGAAGCTGAACCCGTGTCGATCGAGCCCGGCATTTCGCTCGAAGGTGAACCGCTCGATCTCAGCATGAGCGCACTACGTGCAGTCTCACCGATCCATATCGAATATCTGCACAACATGGGCGTGGGAGCCTCGCTCTCCATCTCCATCATAGTCGGCGGCAAGCTGTGGGGGCTCTTCGCCTGCCATCATTACGGCCCCAAACTGCTGCCTTACACGCAGCGAACGGCGGCGGAGCTCTTCTCCGAACTGTTTTCACTGGTACTGGACCGCACCTTATCGCGCCAGATCGCCAACCGGCGCGAGCTGGGGCGCGATATCCACACGCGTCTGATGCGTGACGTGGCAGCAGGGACGCCCCTGTCTTCCAGCCTGCCCATGATCGAACCGGTCATCCAGCAGGTCATTCCGCATGACGGCGTGAGTATCTTCGTCGAGGATATTTACGATTCACGTGGGTCTGCCCCGAACGAGGAAGAATTCCGCGCCATCGTACCCGGCCTCAATGCCGCTGCGACGAGCCGGTTGCTGGCAAGCGAACAGATCGCGGAAAGAATGCCGCGGGCAACGCGGTTTGCCGATCGCGCGGCGGGGGCATTGATTATTCCCGTATCGCGCACACCGCGCGATTATCTGGTCCTCTGGCGCAAGCCGCTTACGCAAACGGTCGTATGGGCGGGCAATCCGGAAAAACCGGTCGAAACAGGTCCGAATGGCGATCGCCTCACGCCACGAAAGAGCTTCGAAGCGTGGCAGGAAACCGTAGAGGGCCGTGCGGAGAAATGGTCGGAAGCAGAACTGGACATNGCTGANGGCCTGCGCGTCACCCTGCTCGAAATCATTCTNCGTTTGACCGACGAGGCCGTCGCNGAGCGGGCCAANGCNCAGCANCAGCAGGAACTGCTCATNGCGGAGCTGAACCACCGNGTTCGCAATATCCTCAATCTTATCCGTGGCCTGATCAACCAATCGAAACACGATGCGCCCGATATCGACACCTTCGCTCAGATCGTTGGAGGCCGGATCAGTTCACTCGCATCGGCCCATGACAATATCACCAAGGGCAACTGGTCTCACGCCCCGTTTTCGGAACTCATCGAAACCGAAGCCAATGCCTATCTGACCGGCAAGAAGGACCGCCTGGATGTGCAGGGGCCCGAGGCCATGATCGCGCCGGAAGCCTATACGGTGATGGCGCTCGTCATTCACGAGATGATGACAAANTCCGCCAAATACGGCTCGCTCAGCGATCAGTCCGGTCAGCTGGAAGTGATCGTCAGCCGCGANGACGANGACAATTTCTGTGCAACCTGGCGCGAGAGNGCGGGACCACCGGTCAAGCCGCCCAAGCGGCGNGGNTTTGGCAGCACCATCATCGAGCGCTCCATNCCTTATGAACTCAAGGGCACTGCAGAAATCGATTACCGGCTGGAAGGGGTAGAAGCGCGCTTCTGCATCCCTGCCCGCTTCGTCGAATGGCGTGCGCGCGAAACCGCCGGCGCGGCTGCCCAGGCAAAGCAACGAAAGGCAACAGCGTTGGATAATCTTCCCGAAAGCGTCCTGCTGGTTGAAGACAGCATGATTATCGCTCTCGATGCGGAAGACTGTCTGAAGGAGATGGGCATCACGAAGGTCCGCATAGAAAGCTCCGTCGCCGGCGCTCTGGATGCGCTGGCGAAGTCTCCTCCCGCCATGGCCATTCTCGATTATAATCTCGGACGGGAGAACAGCGAGCCGGTGGCCCGCAAGCTGCAGGAACTGGGCATACCTTTTTGGCTAGCAACCGGGTACGGCGAAATGCAGGACCGTGTGGAAGAGCTTGGTGCCTCGGGCCTCCTTACCAAACCCTACGGCAAGGATGAGCTTGTCGAAATGGTCGGCAGTCTGTCCTGATCCAAAGAGCTAGCTTCTTAATTGAAGAAGCGTTGCTGGTAGAAGAAAGTCGCACTGACCGCATTCCCGGCAAAATCTCTCGCTGGTTCGAACCGTAGCTGATCCAAGGCCAACCGGCATACGGTCGCGTCGGTTTCCGGGAAGGGGCTTGGACGGTAGATGCTACACTGCGTCGCACGCCCTTCCGCTGAGACGTTCAGGCGAACAATGACCGATTGACCAATGCGGGCTTGCCTCCCCCCGGGAGGGACTGGAAAGGCACTGGCGTTGGTAATCGCCCGAGTNAGGACTGGCTTGGTTGCGATCCCGCCGCCCTGACCGTTACCGCCCGTACCGCTCCCCGTGCCGTCGCCGTCACCCGCGCGGCCGGTGCCTGCCCCTTCGTCTGTAGCTCCCGATGTTTCCGCTGTGCCGGTCGACGACGCGCGGGGTACAGGAGGGGCTTCAGGTCTGCGAATGGGCGGCTCCGGTGCAGTAACGGGTTGCGGCACCGCTTCGCGACCCGGGTCACCCTGTGCGCCCGCAGGCTCGGGTTCGTCGGGTTGTGGCTCCGGCTCGGGAGTCGTGACCGTCACGGTAAAGGCAGATACGACCTTCTGTTCGACCTGCGAGACCGCGGACGGCGCAAAGCTGCGTATCAGGAGATANAAAATGGCGACATGAAGGAGCANGATCAGNGCGATCACCCANGGGTTGGGTTTTCGCCGNNTCTGGGAGTAGCGAGTGATTTGCTCGTTCATTTCTGAACAACCGCATAGCTCCAGTGCCCGTTCCGGTCACCATCGATGATCAACACAAAAAAGGGCGGCCCTCCAAGCAGGAGAGCCGCCCTACATTCTTTATGCGAACTGGAAGCTTAGAAGCCCCAGATAAGCGATGCCGTGAATGCACGCGGTGCGCCGATATTCACGAATTCGCCCGAGGTGGTCAGACCGGTCGGAGCCGAGCCGATATAGACTTCATCAAGCAGATTGATGACGTTGATCTGGATGAACGCCTTGTCGAAGTCCTCGTTGAAGTAGCCAAGCGACAGGCGGGCATCGAGATCGGCCACCGTATATCCCGGCAGTTCGATNGTGTTGATGTCGTTCAAGAAGCGCGAACCGGTGCGCTTGACCTGCACGCCCAGTTCGAGCGGTCCAAGATCAGCCTGTGCGCGAGCGCCCAGCGTGTAACGCGGAGCACCTGCTTCACGCTTCCCAGCAGTCGGAGCAAAGGTAGTCTCGCCCGTCTGCACGTCTTCATCTATTTCGGATTTCAGGTAAGAGCCGAAAACATACAGCAGGAACGGATCGGACGGCTTCCAGGCAATGCTACCATCGACACCGTATTTCTCGACCTTGCCGAGATTGCGCGTGATAGCGCGGTCCAAGATCGGATCATACGCCGTCGCAAGACGGTCATTGTACTGATTGTACCAACCGGTGACCTGAGCCTGGATGTTGCCAGTTTGGTAGCGAACACCGAGATCAAACGAATCGGAGGTTTCCGGAACAGGCGCAACGCCGACAAACAACGAACCGTAAAGTGGGTCCGTACCCGGAACCGACAGGTTCTTGGCATAGCTGGCGAAAATGCTGGCCGACGGGGTGATGTCGTAGTTCAAACCGATATTCGGCAGCAGCTTGTCATACTTGTAAGTAGCCGAAGTCGGCGCCACGAAGCCCGGATTTGCAGCCACGTAGTCGGCGATCGCTGCATCGCCGTTGATGCAGTTCACGTTGCCCGACGGGTCGGTCGTTACGCAGTACTGGTTGAGTTCGCGTTCGAAGAACGGTGCGCGCACACCCAGCGTAGCAGTCAGGTCGCCGAACTGTCCGCGATATTCACCAGAAATCTGGTTGAGGATCGCAAACGATTTCCGGTTCCGCTTTTGCGGAGCGATGCCGTCCGCACCGAGAAGCGGATCATTGGCAGGGAAAACGTCGAACGGCTCTGCATTCTGGCGCAGAAGCCCTGCAGTACCCGTCTGGCGGTGACGCGCGTGGTCGAGCGTATAGGCCAGACGTACGCGGTGATCGGGATTGATGTCGTAGATCAGGTTGGCGATCACACCATAACGGTTGGTGCGCGTGTGGCTCGGCGAAAGTATCGTGACATAGTCGAGAGCGTCACCGTCGCCGTTGAGATCGACTCCGCCGAAATAGTAATACTGAGCCGACCGTGGGTTACCAGCATCATCGAGGCGCTGTGGATTGCGTGGATCACCAGCAAAAATACCGCCGTTAAACCCATCAGGCGAAGCGCCTTCGAACCCAATCGAAGTACCACCGCCATTCGCCTTAACGTACTGGAAGCTTGGATCAACAGTGAGCGTCAGTTTGTCGCTCAGCGTGAAGAGCGAGTTGATGCGAACGTTACCGGTGTTCGAAGGATTATAACGGCGTTCGAATGGGGTGCCGCAACTGTTATAACCGTCTTGAACTCCTGTCACGCCAGCAACAACCGTACAAGGCGTGCCGTCGGAAAGGTCGTAGAAACGGTCTTCCGGGTCCTGAATGGGACTCGGTTCACCGGAGTAGCGGAAGGGCGAACCGTTGAAGTTGTTGCGGTTCACATTGTAGTGAGCAGCGATCGAGATGAAGTCGCCGTTGTCGCCCAGCGGCTGGAAGATTTTGCCGTTATACTGCTGCTTGTTGACGCCGCCATAGTTCGAGAAAGTGGATTCGTTCTCGGTGGTCGAAGCGCTGAAGAAGGCCTTGAGGCCGCCAGGGGTAAGCTCGCCGGTTTCGACCTTGCCGAAGAAGCGGTACATCATGCGATCGCCCGGATTACCGCGCGAAATGATATTGCCGTACGTTGTGGCGGTGTAAACGCCGAACTCATCGTCCGGAACCTTCGTACGAATGTTGATCGTACCGCCGGCGGCCGCGGCGGTCGGGCTGTCGACATCGGTCGAGCCGAGCGTCACAGTGGCCGCTTCAATGATTTCCGGATCGACCATCTGGTTGGTGTAAAGAGCGTAGTTGCCCGAATCGTTCAGCGGAATGCCGTCGAACGTCTGCGAAATACGATCCGAGTTGAAGCCACGGATGGTGAAGTTGCCCCCAAGCGAACCGAAGGGATCGTTGTTGGTGAAGCTGACGCCGGGGACGAGGTTCAAAGTGTCGTTGATCGTCTGGCCGGGTGCCTGACGCAAGATCAGTTCGGAATCGAGCTGAACCTTGGCCTTCGGCGAATCGGGTATATCGACCCCGCCAACATCGGTGCTGCGCGCACCCGAAACGACGATGACGTCGTCGTCGAAGTTGAGCGAGCCGGTCGACTGCGCGGCGGCAGGAACGGCGACCATGGCGCTGGCGGTGCTGACCACCGATGCGGCCAGGAGAAACTTGAATTTCATCAGAGTAGACCCCTTCAGTCTCTTGATGCGGGATTGCAATGCGAGAGGTGAGCCCCCGCTAGGCGGGACACGTTTCCGCAAAGCGATGGAAATATGACAGAGTCAAGACAACCGTGATACTTCTGCCGAGAGTTCAGGTGTCCCGTCAAAATTGCACCTAAGAAACAACACGTTGATGGTGTTGCAATCAGGCAACGAGTCTGAAATTTTCCTGATTATGGTTTTTTTGCAACGCACAAATTGGTGCACCGCACCAGATTACGCGAGATTTATCTCGCGCAGGCGTTGCATGAGGAATTCATGGCTGGAGATTGCATCGGGTCGATTCTCCGGATGCTCGGGGTCGATGCACGAAGGCAGCGTCTCGATGACATAATCGGGGCGGAAATGCAGGAAAAACGGCATCGAATACCGCGCGCGATAGGCCGCTTCGCCTCGCGGATTGACCACCCGGTGCTTGGTCGAACGCAGTCGGCCATTGGTCAATCTTTCAAGCATATCGCCGATATTGACCACCAGCGCACCCTCCGGCGGTGCGACGGGTTTCCATTCGCCTTGCGCGGTGAGGAGTTCCAGACCGGCCTCTTCCGCACCGAGCAGCAATGTGATCGTGTTGATATCGCCATGCGCGGCTGCGCGGATCGCACCTTCCGCTTCTGCGCCTTCGAGGGGAGGATACCGCAAAAGGCGCATGACGGAATTGCCATCCTCTACCGTAGGAGCAAAGAACTGGCGCGGTAGCCCCAGATGAAGCGCGATGCCCTCCAGCACCCNGCCGCCGGCNTCTTCGAATGCTGCGTAAAGTTCGAGGAAGGTTTCGCGAAATCCGTCGATCTCGGCCGGCCAGATATTGGCCGGCATATATTCCGCCAGATCATGGCCCTCCGGCAGCTGGCGACCGACATGCCAGAATTCCTTCAAGTCATGGACCTTGGCATCCTTGGCTTTTTCGGTCCCGAACGGCGTGTATCCGCGAGCCCCGCCGCCACCAGGTGTGTGATACGCCTTCTTCACATCATCAGGGAGAGCGAAGAATTCTTTGGACAGAGCCTCGGCGCGATCGATCAGCTCCTGCGGGATACCGTGATCGCGGATGACCGCGAAACCGTACTGCTCGAAGCTGCGGCCCAACTCATCGGCTATGCTGTCCAGCGGCTGTGCCAGCGACACTACCGCGATATCGGTGTTCGAATCGGTCATGGCGAAGCCCTTTAATACGGTAGGAAAAGACCTGCCAGCGCGGCGCTCATAAGGTTGGCGAGAGAACCGGCGGCAAGCGCTCGCAAGCCAAGCCTGGCGATGACCGGCCGCTGGTTGGGAGCGAGCCCGCCGGTCACTGCCATCTGAATGGCTATCGAACTGAAATTGGCGAAACCGCACAAGGCGAACGTAATAATAGCGCGACTGCGTTCCGTCAGGACCTCGGGGCCGATCGTCCCGAGCTCGATGAATGCGACAAACTCGTTCAGCACGATCTTCGTCCCGAACAGTCCGCCCGCAGCGCCCGCCTGATCCCATGGAATGCCGATCAGATACATCATGGGAGCGAAGACGAAGCCGAGCAGCTTCTGGAAGCTGAGGTCCGAATAGCCGAACCATCCGCCAACGCCCGCCAGAAGACCATTGGCCAAAGCTACCAGCGCGACGAATGCAAGGACCATCGCGCCAACGGCGACCGCAAGCTTGACACCGGTTTGCGCGCCCTGCGCGGCGGCTTCGATGACATTGGCGGGACGCTCACCCTCCTCGAAGGTCTCTGCGATCTCCACTTCCCTCTCGCTCTCGGTGAGCGCGGCAGGCCCCTCGCCGCTGATCCGGCCGCGCGGCAACGGCAACTCACCCTCCGCTTCAGGAGACGGCTCGCCGTCATCGGGCATGATGATCTTCGCCATCAATATGCCGCCAGGGGCAGACATGAATGCGGCGGCCAGGAGAAAGGGCAGATAGGCATTGCCGAGCAGCCCGGCATAAGCGGCAAGGATCGTGCCGGCAACGCCGGCCATTCCCACCGCCATGAGCGTGAACAGCCGAGAGGGCGCAAGTGCGGCGAGGTACGGGCGCACAACGAGCGGGCTTTCGGATTGGCCGACAAAAATATTCGCCGCGGCCCCTAGCGATTCGACCTTCGATATCCCCGTCACCCAGCCGATTGCACCGCCGACCCAACGCACGACACGTTGCATGATGCCGAGATAATAGAGGATCGAGACCAAGGCTGCGAAAAAGATGATCACCGGCAACGCGCCCAGTGCGAAGGTGTTCGCCAACGGATTCGTCTCGTTCGGGCCGAAAAGAAACTGCGTTCCCTGGTCCGCGTAGGAAAGGAGGGCGGCCACCCCATTAGCCATGCCTTGGATCACGGCACGCCCGCCGCTCGTGGCCAGTACGAGAAAGGCCATCAGAGTCTGCAGCGCGAAGGCTGCACCGACGACCCTGATCTTGATCCTCCGCTTGCCGGTCGACAGCAAGAATGCGACCAGCAAAATCGCCAGAATGCCGATAATATTGATAAGGATGGGCGACATCGGCTTCCCTTCGGACGCTACAAGTTGCGGATGAAATTAGCCGCTGTCTTGCTTGCACCGTCCCATTAGTCAATTTTCACTGCTCACCGATGGCCACGCCGTCCCCGAATTCCACGAGATCCATCCATGACAGAACCCGCCAACGAAATCCGGCCTGCCGCTGCCGCCATGCCGCTCGGCCTGTTCGTTTACACTCTGATCTACGGGGGAATGACGGTCTTGGCAGGCGTGCTCGCGTACAAGCAGGTTCAGCTGTGGCCGACCGAACTGGCCGTGGAATCCGGCATCTTCGCCTTTCTGCTGCTGGTCGTGATATCGAGCACCATCGCACAGCTGTACGGCGAAAAGCTTGCCAATAGGATCGTTTGGTGGGGTTTCATTCCGCTGCTCATCGCTTCGCTACTGATGCAACTGGTGCTGAACCTTCCTGCTTCAGTAGAGATGGTCGAGTTCCGCGGTGAGGACCTCGCAGCTTTTGAGCGCGTCCATGCTACACTGTGGCGCGTATGGATGGCCGGGCCCGCGGCTTACATCGTATCCCTGCTACTCAATGTCTGGATTTTTTCGCGTCTACGCGGCTCATCGCAGAGTACCTCGACCGTCTCGCTAATGATGCGCGGCGCAATTGCTTCCGCACTTAGTCAAGCGATCGATTCGGTCATCTTCATCACGCTCGCCTTTTACGGCCAATTCGAGATAACCAATCTGCTCATCGGGCAGGTCATCGCCAAGGTAGCACTCAGCTTCGTGCTGGTTCCGTTTTTGATTACAGGCGGCGTGGCCTTCGCACGCTGGCTGGACCGGCGCTAGAGACGCCGGACATCTCCGATCAGGGTTTCGTCCAGAGCGTCACCGTGCAGTACGGAAACGTCGCCTGTGGTTTCCAGAACCACCGCGCGTACGCACGAGAGGTCGAGCGCGTTCGCCTCGCGCAGTTTTGCGATCAGATCGCTTTTCGACACCCGGGTTTTGCGTAACGCGTCCTCCAGGAATTTGCCGTTGCGCATCAGAAAGACCGGCTCGTTCTGCATGATCGCTTCTGCGACATCCGACGTCTTGCGGATGTAAGCAGCGATAAACTGGACCAGAAACAGGCCGAGCATTCCGGCCGATGCTTGGGCAAACCCGCTCCAACTGCTGGCTTGTGCCGCCCCAGCCACCAAGCTGCCCAAGGCAACGGTCATGACGAAATCGAAATTCGTCATCTTGGACAAGGATCGCAAACCGTTGATGCGGATCAGGATGACGACCCAAACAATGGCTCCCGCAGACAGAATGATGCCGCGCGCAGCTATATCCAGCACCGTGTTTTCCAGTATCATGCCCGTTCAACGCCTGAAGCGGGATAAGCTATCCGAGAACTTCACTATTCGCGGAAAACTCTGCTGGAAAAGCGGTTGAGTGGAGTAAGGATATACTCCAGCACGGTGCGCTTNTCCCCGAGCAGGCTGACATCGGCGACCATGCCGGTTCCGATTCTAAGGTCTCCGCGGGTTGTTTCAATTTCCTCAGCCTGCGTCCTCACGCGGACCAGATAATATATTCCGCCGTCTCTTTCATCGACGATCGAATCTGGCGAGATCGATTCCACTTTTCCGTCGAAACTGCCGTACACCGCTTGATCATAGGCCGTGATACCAACCTTCGCTGGCTGGCCGATATAGACAGTTGCAATATCTTGCGGACGGATCCGCACTTCCACCAGAAGCGCATCGTCCGATGGTGCGATCTCAACCAATTCCTGACCCGATCCGACCGCACTCCCACGTGTGGTAACCAGAACACGGTTTACTGTTCCGGCAACGGGAGCGCGAACCGCCGTTCGTTCGCGGCGTTCCTCCAAAGCAGGTAAAGTAGCTTCGTTCGCGCCCAATTCGGCCTGTGCTGCAGCGAGTTCGTCGCCCGCGCGTGCGCGCCAATCCTGCAGCGTCCGCGCCAAATTGGCCTCGGCTTCAGCGACATTGGCCCGTGCCCGTTCGATAGCAGCAAGAGCGCCGGAATAATCGGCTTCTGCGCTGGTTGCCTGACTTTCCGCCCGCACAAGAGAGAGGCGGGGTTCGATGCCGCTTTCAACCAGTGGCCGCAGCATTTCTGCCTCGTCCCTGGCCGCACGACCGGCGCTGGCCAAGGAATCCGCGCGTCGTTCGGCTTCCGCAACTGATTGGCGGGCACTGGCAACCGCTGCGCGCGCTGCGCTGGTGGCGCTGACCAGATTGGCCTGACGGGACGCAAACAACGCACGCTCGATCTCGCGCTGGCGCGCAGCTTCCTCGTCCGCTGGCGCCGGGAAACGAGGCGACCCGCCAGAAACTTCAGCGCGCAATCTTGCGACCTTCATTTCCAGCGCCGTTGCCGTGGCGAATGTACTGCCGAGATTTGCCTCGCTTTCCGTTGGGTCAAGACGAAGCAGTTCCTGCCCTGCAGACACCGATTGTCCCTGCCTGACGAAGATGTCCTCGACGACACCGCCCCCAAGGGTGGAGACGACTTGCAGCTCGCTGCTAGAGATCACCCTGCCCTGCCCGCGCACGGTGCGGTCTATTTCGGCGAACGCCGCCCACAAAAACAGGAGGGTGAAGAAGCCGAGAATTCCCCAAAAGAGGATACGGGAAACCACCGAAGGTTCGAGACCCTCGATGATCTTCTCGATACCTTGCAATTCTTCAGTTTCCCGATCACTTGGCTCGATCGGACGGTCGACCTCGTCATGAGGGGCGGGTGAATGGGTCGAGCCAGATTCGCCAGCACGCGCAGTCACGATTTTTTCTCCACGGCGCGAGTTTGCTGATTTCCCTGAGCCAGTTGAGCCAACACTTCGTCGCGCGGGCCGTCGGCCCGTATTTTGCCATCAGCGACGATGATCACTCGATCGACGAGGGCCAGCAACGGCTGTCGATGGGTGACTGCGATCAGCGTGCGACCTTTAAGTTCGTCCTTCAAACGGTCTATCAGGTCAGCTTCGGTCTGGGCATCCATCGCACTGGTCGGCTCGTCCATGACCAGGACCGGAGGTTTGCCAGCAAGAGCGCGGGCGATGGCGATCGACTGCCGTTGCCCACCAGACAATCCCTCCCCTCTGTCGACGAGTCTCATGTCGTATCCCCGGGGAATTCGACTTGCGAAAAGATCCGTTCCTGAAATTCTGGCGGACCTCAGCATTTCTTCGTCATCGACCTTGGGTCTGCCCAAGGCAATATTTTCCCGGATTGTACCTGAAAACAGCGACGGTTCCTGCAGCACGGAAGATACCGATTTACGCAGGGAATTGGGATCAAGCTGAGCGATATCCAAGCCGTCGAGCAGGACCATGCCGTCCTGCGGGGGATAAAGGCCGAGCACCATCCGAGCGAGCGTCGATTTGCCCGAGCCGACGCGCCCGATGAGGGCCACGTGTTCACCCGGCTTTATCGCCAAGCTTACTCCATCAAGCGCCTTTGTTGCCGCACCGGGATATTGGAAACTGACATTGCGCAATTCGATTGCGCCGAGCGGATTGGCCAGCTCGATGGGATTTGTATCCGGCCCTTCGGGCGGACGCTCCATAAGCTCACGCACCTGGCGATATGCAGTCCGCGTTGCGGTTATTCGCGAAACAAGCTGCGATATCTGCGTCAACGGAGCGATCGCCCTTCCAGCAAGTATCGAGCAGGCGATCAGACCACCCAGCGTCAGCCGATTGTCGGCCACGGCGAACACGCCCACTATCACCACCCCCGCATAGCTGATGGTCGCCGCAGATGTGGCGAAGGTTGTGCCGACGGAGGCAATCAGACGCTGCCTCAAAGACACGTGCGCATGCCCATCGACCGCGCGGTTCCAGCGCTGTTCGAACAGATGGCGCGCCCCCGCAGTCTTGACAGCCTCGATACTGCCGACCGTTTCGACCAGTACCGACTGCTTCTGCAGCCCTTCCTCCATGGCGCGGGCAGAAAGCCGCTGCAGCGCAGGTTGAGCCGAGAGGCCGACGAGAATGACGATCGGCACCATGATTGCCGGTACCAGGACGACCCAGCCCCCAATCAATGCCACCACGATCAGGGTGATAATGATGAACGGCACATCGACAACGGCCGCCAAAGTGGCAGATGCGAAGAAATCACGCATCGTTTCCAGTTCGCGCATGAGCCCGGTAAGCTGGCCGGTCGACCCCTTACGCAGTTCGAGCCTCATTTCGATCAGGCGCCCAAAGACCCTTTCGCCGACTTCGCGGTCGATATTCATGCCAGCATGATCGACGAAATACGCCCGCAGCAGCTTCAAGCCGAAGTCGAAAATGACGATGATGGCGAGCCCGATCGACAAAGCCGCCAATGAAGAGAACGCGGCGTTCGGCACAACCCTGTCATAAACCGTCATCGTGAAGAGGGCTGTGACAAGACCGAACAGATTGATCAAAGTCGCCGCCAACGCGACCTTGGAATATGTACGCCAGTTGGCGCGGATCGGATCGGCGAGCCAGTCGGCCAGTCTCTTGCCGGGAACCTGNACNATTGGTTCGTCAGCCATCAACCATCACCCCGTTCTCCAAATCGTCCACGTCGAAGGCTTCCAGCAACCGGCCGGTACGGGCAAGCAGCAGGTAACGAGCGGCATCGAGCTGGGACAATCCCTCGATGTAGGCCACCGCGGCCTGAAGATATGCGCTNTCGGCTTCGGTAACATCGAACAACGAACCGCGCAGCGCGCCGAANCGCGTGACAACGACATCNCGNGTCTGACGCGAGGATTTATAGGCAGCATCNAGGGCGATCAGNTGGTCTTCCAGCGCACGCACATCGGCCCACGTCACNGCAGCGTCGCGTTCGGCCTCCTGTCGCACTCNNTCTGCAGCGGCATCGGCCGCATCCGCCCGTGCACGAGCGGCACTCAGTCGCGCATTTCCTCCGCCGCCNAACAGGCGGTAGCGAAGGTTGATGCTACCGCGAACGTCGTAATCGCCATCGTTCTCGTAGACGCCNTACCTTCCGGCATCGAGACGTGCNGCCACACGCGGTTGATTGGCNCCTTCGGTCGCTTTCGCNTCNGACTGAGCTGCNCTGGCCTGNGCTTCNGCACTGCGNACCTCGGGTATCGCCTGGGCCGCGTTGATAGCGTAGTCGCGGCTGATNNNGCCATCGACCAGTTGCGGCGCCCGGAGAAGGCGCGCNGGCGGCGCGATTCCGCTGAGTTCTTCGAACCTCGCTTCTGCACTCGCAAGTTGNCGGCGAAACTGCGCAAGACGNATTTCGCCTTGCGCTCTTAGCGAAGCNACGCGAGCGAGGTCGCTNCGCGCGGATGCACCCTGTGCNATCCGGCGCTCGACCGCATCCTGTATNTCGGCCTGCGAAGATACGAAGCTCTCACCCAGTCTGACCAGAGATTGATATGCGAACACGGCGTACCAGACAGACACGAACTGCGTAATCGTCCCAGNNACCGCTGCTTCCCGCTCATGCCCCGTGGCAGTGAGACGGGCCTGGGCCGCGGCGATACCATAGTAAGTNGCGCCGAAGTCGAGCAGCACGTACTCGACCTCGCCCAATACATCGGTACGGCGCGTCGCNCNCGANCGTTCGATGATGTTGAAGGGGTCGTCGCTGAAATTACGAGCGATTGTCCGGTAGGAGCTGACCGTGACATCCCCGGTGGGCAACCGGCCGGCTTCCGCCTCGTCGAGTTGTGCGGACGCCACGGCGACGTTGGCATCGGCTTCACGACTGGAAGCGTTTTGTTCAACGGCTGCGACTACGATGCGGCGAAACTGCCCCGGATCGGCAGAGGACGAGCCAAGTGCCAGAATTGGGTCTGAACTAAAGTCGACATCGAGGGGGTCGGCGACAGGAGAGGGCAAATCGGTTGCGGTGCTGTAAGCCGGGATATCTTCGCCAGCTTCTTGGGCACGAGACGGCGACGCACAGGCGAACAGTGCCAGGGCAGCCGTGCCGCCAAACGTTCCGATGATGCCTCCCACAGATCCCATCGAGCCATGTCTAGCAGGGAAATCCCGCAAAGCCACAGTCATCGGGCGCGACAGAGCTTTTATGCCGTGGGGAGTGCTACTCGGCGCCGCTCGGTTTCAAATATCGCGCATGCCAGGCCACGTGTTCGGCCATGAATGTCGAAATGAAGTAGTACGAATGATCGTACCCATCCTGGAACCGGATGTCTGCGGGCATGCTGGCTTTTTCGCAGATTTCAATCAGCAGTTCGGTCTTGAGCTGCTCTTCGAGAAAGCCATCGGCCGTGCCTTGATCCACCAGGAGCGCAGGCAATCTCGCACCGTCTTCTATCAGTGCGCAGGCGTCATAATCACGCCAAGCCCGGCGATCCGCCCCGAGATATCCGCCAAGTGCCTTTTCTCCCCACGGACATGCAAGCGGACTTGCGATCGGCGAAAATGCGCTGACCGAACGAAAACGGTCCGCGTTGCGGAGTGCGACAGTCAGCGCGCCGTGACCACCCATCGAATGGCCCGTGATGCTCTGACGTTCCATATCGATGGGGAAGTGCTCGCCNAGCAGCTCCGGCANTTCCTNTTCGATATAGCTGCGCATGCGGAAATGCTCTGCCCANGGGTCCTGCGTNGCGTCGACATAAAACCCNGCNCCTTGGCCGAAATCGTATGCTTCATCATCGGGCACGTTCTCGCCGCGCGGTGANGTGTCCGGCGCAATAAAGACGATTCCATGTTCGGCGCATGCAGCACGAAATTCGCCTTTGTCGGTGACATTGGCGTGGGTGCACGTAAGCCCGGAAAGGAACCACAGGACCGNCAGCTTCGTGCCTTCTTNGTGTTCGGGTACAAACACGGAGAACGTCATGTCGGTGCCGGTACTGGCCGAGGCGTGGCGATAGACGCCTTGAATGCCGCCGTGGCTACGGTGCTCCTCGACTGTTTCCAACGCCGTAGCCATGTCCTAGAGAGCGACTTCGTACTGCGCGGTCGTCTTTTCGGCTACTTCTTCGGCGGTCACGCCCGGCGCCAGTTCGATCAAACGAAATGCGCTGTCATGGTCGGGCCGCTGGAATACGGCGAGATCCGTCACCACCATGTCGACCACGTTCTGCCCTGTCAGAGGCAGCGTGCATTCGGAGATGAACTTCGGGCTTCCGTCCTTGGCAGTGTGCTCCATAACAACGATGATCTTCTTGACGCCNGCNACCAGATCCATGGCGCCGCCCATGCCCTTGATCATCTTGCCGGGGATCATCCAGTTCGCGATATCGCCATTTTGTGCGACTTCCATTGCACCGAGCACAGTCAGATCGATGTGCCCGCCGCGGATCATGGCGAAGCTGGCAGCACTATCGAAATAGGCACTATGCGGAAGTTCGCTGATGGTCTGCTTACCAGCATTGATCAGATCGGCATCTTCCTCACCGGCATAGGGGAATGGTCCGATGCCGAGCATGCCGTTCTCGCTCTGCAGNGTTACNTGCATGCCGTCAGGAATGTGGTTGGCCACCAGCGTCGGGATGCCNATGCCGAGGTTGACGTAATATCCGTCTTCCAGTTCCTTGGCCGCGCGGGCGGCCATCTGGTTGCGATCCCAGCCCATTACGCGGCCTCCCTTTCGCGGGTCGTCACAAATTCGATCTTCTTGTCGTAGGGTGCCCCAANGATCATGCGCTGGACGTAGACCCCGGGCAANTGAATGCAGTCGGGATCGAGGCTACCGGTCGGCACGATTTCCTCGACTTCGACGACGCAGACCTTGCCGCACGTTGCNGCNGGGAGATTGAAGTTGCGAGCGGTCTTTCGGAAAACNAGATTGCCCGTTTCGTCGGCCTTCCACGCCTTTACGATTGCGAGGTCGGCGAAAATCCCGTGTTCCAGGATATAGGTTTCGCCGTCGAAATCCTTGCGTTCCTTGCCTTCGGCGACCTGCGTGCCGACGCCGGTCTTGGTGTAGAAACCTGGAATGCCCGCTCCACCTGCCCGCATGCGTTCGGCCAGCGTGCCCTGCGGGCAGAACTCGACCTCCAGCTCGCCGGAAAGGAATTGCCGCTCGAATTCCTTGTTCTCGCCAACATAGGAAGAAATCATTTTCTTCACCTGTTGGGTGCGCAAAAGCATGCCGATGCCTTCATTATCAATGCCGGCGTTGTTGCTGCAGAAAGTGAGCCCCTTGACCCCGCTGTCACGAATAGCGGTGAGCAGGCGCTCCGGAATTCCGCAGAGGCCAAAGCCGCCGCTTGCGATAAGCATGTCGTCGCGCAGCACCCCGTCGAGCGCCGCGGCGGCGTCAGAATAGATCTTGCCGGCCATCAGAACACCACCACGCTGCGGATGCTTTCACCTGCATGCATAAGGTCAAACCCCTTGTTGATGTCCTCTAGGCTGAGAACGTGAGTGATCATCGGGTCGATCTCGATCTTCCCGTCCATGTACCAATCGACGATTTTCGGAACATCGGTGCGCCCCTTGGCTCCGCCGAACGCCGTGCCGCGCCAGTTGCGACCGGTCACCAGTTGGAAGGGCCGGGTGGAGATTTCCTTGCCCGCTTCGGCAACGCCAATGACGATGGATGTACCCCAGCCGCGATGGCAAGCCTCCAGGGCCGTGCGCATCACCTCCGTATTACCCGTACAGTCGAAGGTGTAATCGGCTCCTCCGTCCGTCATCTCGACGACCTTGGCCACCACTTCGTCCCGGCTCATACCTTTGGTATTGAGGAAATGGGTCATTCCGAACTTGCGGCCCCATTCTTCNCGATCAGANTTGATGTCGATGCCGANGATCATNCCGGCGCCGGCGAGCCGCGCGCCCTGAATGACATTGAGACCGATCCCACCCAGGCCGAAGACTACGACATTGTCACCAACCTGGACCTTGGCCGTATTGGTCACTGCGCCGACGCCCGTTGTGACACCGCAGCCGATATAGCAGCTCGTCTTGAAGGGGGCATCCTCACGAATCTTGGCGACCGCAATTTCGGGCAGGACAGTGAAGTTCGAGAAGGTCGANCANCCCATATAATGGAAAATCGGCTCGCCCTTNTAGGAAAAGCGCGTCGTACCATCGGGCATCAAGCCCTTACCCTGAGTGGCCCTGATCGCGGTGCAAAGGTTCGTCTTCCCGCTCAGGCACGATTTGCACTGGCGGCATTCGGGGGTGTAAAGCGGAATGACGTGGTCGCCGGGCGAGACGCTCGTGACGCCGGCGCCGACTTCACGCACGATTCCTGCGCCCTCATGNCCCANGACACTGGGAAAGATCCCCTCGCTGTCCAATCCNTCNAGCGTATACGCATCCGTNTGGCAGAGACCGGTAGCCATGATCTCNACCAGCACTTCGCCCGCCTTTGGTCCCTCCAGGTCTAACTCGACGATNTCGAGTGGTTGCTTGGGGGCGAAAGCGACGGCGGCGCGGGTTTTCATGGGAATGTCGGCTCCGGTAGTTGGTGCCGGCACTCCGGCCTCGGTGCGGATAGTGGTGGTGAGCCGTGCTGGGTTCGAACCAGCGACCTACTGATTAAAAGTCAGTTGCTCTACCGACTGAGCTAACGGCCCGACCACGGCGTGCCACCTAGGGGCGCCTTTGCGGGCGGTCAAGCGGGTCATGCGAGATTTGGCGCAGGTCAGCGGAAACTTCGTCTGGCGAGCTGACGCAGGGTGTGGCCCGAGACAGGGTCTCGCCAATCCGCTGCAATTTCGGCCGCCGGGCGCAACACAAATTCACGTTCTCGAAACAGGGGATGCGGGATCGAAAGAGTTGTCGAATGCCAAGCCCCGCCACTCCAAAGAACGATGTCGAGATCGAGTGTGCGCGCTCGCCACCTCTGCCCGCGCCGCTCGCGTCCGAACTTTTCCTCGATTGATTGAAGGTGTTCCAGCGTCTCGGTGGGATCGAGATCGCCACTGATCACGACAGCGCCATTGGCATATTGCCGCTGCGAAGGGCCGATGGGCGCGCTGTCCACCCAAGACGAGACGGCTTCGACCTCCCAGCCTTCCTCGGCCAGTTCTGCCACCGCCGCATCAAGCACAGCGCGAGGGGCACCGATCTGGGGTGCGCGCCGGTTCGACCCCAGTGCAATCAGGTAGCGATGCTTGCTTGCCTCCATGAAGGCTCCGTCCTAGCGTCCCGTCGCGTGATAGCCAACTGGAGGGGCAGGCGATGAGGGTAAAGGCATTTCTTCTGGCGGGCGCGCTGGCTTCGGCGGGCCCAATTGCGGCTCAGGATACCGAAACGCGTCAACTGACCGATCACCAGCAGATGGTCCATGACATCTATCGCGACATAATAGGCTTTCGTACGGCGCGCGGTCATCAGCAGGTGGATGACATGGTCGCGTACCTCACGAAGCGTCTGTCCGATACTGGCTTCGCGCAAGAAGACCTGATGGTCACTGACTACGACAGCGACGGCNANCCGACGCAGGGGCTTATCGTGCGATATCGNGGNGACGGNTCNTCNNGCGACAAGCCNATCGTGATGCTCGCTCATATGGACGTGGTGGATGCTCTGCCTGAGGATTGGGATCGCGATCCCTTCACTCTGACCGAAGAAGACGGATATTTCTTCGGACGCGGAACGATGGACAATAAGTACGGCGTCGCCAATCTCGTAGGCACTTTCATACGGCTGAAAGATGAAGGTTGGACGCCCAATCGGGATCTCTATCTGGCTTTCTCTGGTGATGAGGAAACCGGCATGGTTTCCACCCGCGCACAGGCGAAGTGGATCGCAGAGAACGTCGACCCTGCTTTCGTGCTGAATTCCGATGCNGGCGGAACGGCGCTGGACGACGAGTTCAAGCCGCTGGCCATGCGTGTTCAGGCTGCNGAAAAAACNTTTGCGACGTTCGAGCTTACCGTGANCAATCCAGGCGGCCACTCTTCGCGGCCGCGATCCGACAATGCCATCTATGAGCTTTCGGCAGCGCTTCTGAAATTAGCCGATCACAAGTTTGCAGTTCANGNGACACCGCTCACCCGAAGCTATTTTGCCGCTCTTGGCCANAGCGTGCCGGGCGAACTGGGCGATGCCATGCGGGCCTTTGCGGAAAACCCAGAAGATCCGGCAGCCGTCGCCACGCTTCAGTCGAACCCCGAGACGGTGGGCACGCTCGGCACGACATGCGTTGCGACGATGCTCCGCGCCGGGCATGCGGAAAACGCGTTGCCGTAGAGCGCGACGGCGACCGTGAACTGCCGCATTTTTCCCGGCATCGGGGTGGAGAAGACCCAGGCCGAACTGGCCCGCGTCATCGGCAACGACAATGTTTCGTTCAAGCTGATGGCAGAGGTGACGGAAAGCCCCGTCTCTGTTCTCCGGGACGATGTCCGGGTAGCGGTGGCGAAAAGCCTCGCCGCACGATACGGCAAGGACATACCCATCATTCCCTATATGGAATCGGGCGGTACCGACGGGATGCATTACCGTACGTTAGGCTACGATACGGTCGCCGTAAGCGGAGGCGCCAGCCGTTCGCAGGACATGTATGCACATGGCCTCAACGAGCGGGCGAGTGTCGATTCATTCTATGCCGGCCTCGATCACTGGACGATCATACTCAAGGAACTGGCAGGCGGATAACGCGGGGCGCACAGCCTGCCGTCAGATATCCTCGCAGATGCGCCCGTAAAGCTGGGGACGCCGATCGCGAAAGAAGCCCATGCCCGCACGATGTTTTCGTGCGCGGTCGAGGTCGAGCGTTGCGACGAGGACACCATGTGCCGAACCGCCGAATTCCTCGACCAGATCGCCCCATTCATCGCTGATGAAACTGTGGCCGTAGAAGCTCTGCCGACGATCCGCGGGACCTTCGTGTCCGATACGATTGGCCGCGCAGACGGGCATGCAATTGGACACCGCATGACCGATCATTGCACGCCGCCACATGCGGCTGGTATCGAGATCTGCATCGTAAGGTTCGGAGCCGATGGCAGTCGGATAAAACAGTACTTCGGCGCCCTTCAGCGCCATGACGCGAGCACATTCGGGATACCATTGATCCCAGCAGATGCCGATGCCGATACGCGCGCCGAACACATCCCATACCTTGAACCCGTCGTTGCCGGGGCGGAAGTAGTATTTCTCTTCGTAGCCCGGTCCATCGGGAATATGGCTTTTGCGATAAGTCCCCATGATTTCGCCATCCGGGCCGATCATGGCGAGCGTGTTGTAGTAATGCTGGCCNTCNCGTTCGAANAAGCTTGTCGGAATGGCCACCTNTAATCTNGCGGCGANTTCCTGCATGGCNANNACGCTGGGGCTTTCGCCGGTCGGGTGAGCAAGAGCNAAGAGNTCCTCCTCCTCCTCCCGGCAGAAATATTCCCCCGCGAAAAGTTCGGGCGGCAGGATGATCTGTGCGCCCTTGGCCGCCGCGTCTTCCACCAGTTTCGAGACGGCGGCGATATTGTCTGCCGCGTCGGGGCGGGCGAGCGGCAATTGCAGGACGGCGACGGTCAGTTCTCTCATGGGCGCCAGATAAGCAACCGTCGCGCGTCAGGCAATGATCAGTCCCGCTTGCGGAACAGCAGNGTCATGCGATCGCTTTCNCCCAGATCGCGGGTTTGCGCGTCCATCGCATCATCNCCCCCGAGGCTTGGCGGCATCATCCATACGCCGTCTTCCCAATTNGCCGGATCGCGNGGATTGGCGTTCACNTCGCTGCTGCCGANGAATTCGAAGCCNAGGGCCTCCACGAAGCCCACGACATCGTCCTGTCGCAGATAGCCTTTCGAGCCGTTGGCATAGTCGGCGCTGGCATCTTCGGGCGCGCGATGCTGGACAATGCCAAGCATCCCGCCCGGCTTGAGCAGGCCGCGCATGGTCTTGATTTCGCTGTCGGCATTGTTCCAGCGCATCATGTTGTGGAGCATGCGAATGACGAGGATGCGATCGAACGTGCCCGCTTCGCCTTCCGGNACGGCATCNAGCGTCATGGCCGAGAAATGTTCNGCCGGAAGCCCGGTGAATTCGGCAGCTTCGGCAGGAAAACCGGCGGCCCCGGCGCGGATGCGCTGCTGCGCTTCGGCGTCGAAGGGACCGCTGGTGGGATCGTAATACAATCCGACGAGCTGCCCCTCACCGCCCAGATAATGCCCGAGCACACGCGTGTACCAGCCGCCGCCGGGCGCATATTCACCGACTTTCATGTCCGGGGCGACGCGGAAGAATGCGAGGGTTTCGGAAGGGTGACGATACTGATCACGCGCGCGATCTTCGGCGCGGCTGGGATGGTTGATCGCGCCGGATATGGCTTCGGCATGAGTCGCTGCGAAGGCCGCGGGATCGGGCAATTTCTGATCGTCGGCAACGGCAGGAACGCCGAATGCCAGCGCTGTGGCGGCGAGCAGGTAACGCATCTGATCTCTCCCTCGAATGGATCGGTGATGTCCTGCACGTGCAACTGCACGATGACAAGCGCGGGACGGATTCCTATCTTGGTATCCAACAAGGAGTTTGATGACATGGCAGAACAGCAGGCGATCATTGCCGGCGGGTGCTTCTGGTGCACCGAAGCGGTGATGAAAGACGTGATCGGCGTCAGCGAAGTAGAGAGCGGCTATATCGGCGGGCACCAGGCGAACCCGACCTACAAGGAGGTCTGCACGGGCAATACCGGCCATGCCGAAGGTGTGCGTGTCACATTCGATGACGAGCAGATCACCCTCGCCCAGCTTTACGACGTCTTCCTGGGCACGCATGATCCGACCCAGCTGAACCGGCAGGGCAACGATGTCGGCACCCAGTATCGCAGTGCGATCTTCCCGCTCGAAGGGCAGGAAGAAGAAGCCAGGGCCGCCATTGCGCGATGGAACGACGAACACGAGGGGCAGGAGGCCGTCACCACCATCGAGAGCGGCGAATGGTACCCGGCGGAGGATTACCATCAGGAATACTGGGATGGCGAAGGCCAGCGGAATCCGTACTGCCTTGCAGTTATCCCGCCCAAGCTGATGAAACTGCGCAAAAGCTTNCAGAAGTANCTGAAGGAAGACGCCTGATTCGAACGNCCGGCTGCTCAGCTTTGCAGCCGCAAAGCTGAGACATGGACCGGGTGTTACACAGTCCAAGAGCAAAAAAACCACCGCCGGNTAATNCTCGTCCGGCGGTGGTTTTTTNCGATTCTGGCAGGGNGGGATAGGCATGGAGAATACGCTGNCACGTGGGGCAGCGAGTAGGAAAGCCGGTAATGANGCGAGCTCTGTACCGGCCNNCCTTGCGCGCCGGATGGGTCGCTGCTAGCCAACCACCGTCATCTGGGGAGTAGCCCGCCGCATTCAGTGCGGTTCCCTCGCGTCAACATACTCGGCCGAGAGGTCGTGGCGCAGGGGTTCGAGCATCCGTTCGGGCAAGACCAATGGCACCTGACTTTCGTCCGGCCGGGCGGAAGGTCCGGTGTCGTTGAAGTCTTGAAGCCCGGCCCGGAGATACCCTGTGGAAGCCATTCTCACTTCGACCGCCGTGGTTGCGCTCGCCGAAATCGGCGACAAGACCATGCTCCTTGCCATCGTGCTTGCAACGCGATTTCGCAAACCCCTGCCGATCGTTTTCGGCATCCTGGTCGCCACTCTGGCAAACCATGGGATTGCAGCTTTCGTGGGCCAATCCGTCGCCAGCCTGCTGGAAGGTCCGTGGTTTCGCTATGCCGTTGGAGCAAGCTTCATCGCCATGGCCCTGTGGACGCTTGTGCCAGACAAGCTGGACGACGATGAACAACCCAAGGCTCCGCGGTTCGGGGCATTCCTGACAACCACCATCGCGTTCTTCATTGTCGAAATCGGAGACAAAACGCAGGTTGCCACCATTGCCCTGGGGGCGCAGTTCCAGAGCGTCCTTCTGGTAACGCTGGGCACGACGCTNGGCATGATGCTGGCNAATGTGCCGGCGGTCTATTTCGGCAATGCCATCGTAGAGCGCGTNTCGNTGAAAGCGGTACGGATTATTGCGGCGCTGCTATTCCTTGCGATAGGCCTGTGGGTCATCGCGGCCGCGGCNCTGCCGGGCATCTCCTGATTGGAGCTTGCGATTGCGGATAATTNGCAGTGGTGGCNANGCCNAGGAAACGCCCGCGCANCNTTAACCGGTTTCCCNTGCCANCCTATTCGGCGGGCACCAAATCGCCGAGCGCGACCGTCTGATCGACGTCNTCGGCGATNGTGAAGGCAAAGGTCGTCTGGTCGGCATCGTTCAGTACGATCGTCCAGCGGCCGGGAGCAAGGCCGGTCGCACCAAAACGGCCGGCCGAGTTGGTGAATAGCGCAACGGGTTCCCGTTCGGGATGGGCCTCCTCGATCGCGACGCCAGACAGAAGCGAAATCGGTTCGCCATCGCTGTTAAGCAAACGCCCAACCACGCTCGCCATATAGTCCGAGCCGACAGTTAGGCGGTATCCTCCACGATAAGGTGGAAGGAGCCGGAAGGAGCCTTCACCCAGATCCGTGTTCAGGGGTGCATCGGGAGCAGTTATCAGCAGGTTACGTTCGCTATAGCTGCTCAGGCTGGGCTGGAGAGCGGCACCCAATGCGCCGCTGTTTGCCGCGGCCGAGCGCCCGGTCGGTTCGATCAGTATGTCGGTTCCACGCAGCGAGGCATGTGGACTGACGATGGCAAAACTGTCCTGGATGGGCCGTCCGACCGAAAATGCACCGTCTGCGACAGCCAAGGCAGTGCCGAACCGAAGGGATGTCCTCTGGCTCGTCGATCCGCCGAGATCGCCTTCGAACGCGCCAAAATGACTGAAGCCCAGTTCGGCCCGGTTGCTGAACAGCGTGCCATTGGCGCCGGTCACTATGCCGACGTCGCTGTGTTCGATATCGGCGCTGAAATTATAGGCCCCGGTCCCCGTCCCGTGATACGTCTGGTAGGTCAGGCGTTTGCGGTCGCCGCGGCTGTCGTAATCGGCGCGCAGGCTTGAACTGCGATCGAAACGGAAGACGAGCGAGAAGAACGCGCTGAGCCGGTTTTGCCCGCCCACCCGGTCATAACCGAAATCGCCAGTCAGGTTCAGCCGGGGCGAGATCTGCCAACCACCGGTGGCGCGCAGACTGCCGACATCGGGTTCGTCATCCCGGCCGCGCGAATAGCGCGCATCCAAGCCGGCATAGACCGTGTCGCTGATCGTGGCGCTGTAGCTTGCCCCGGCGATGTAGCGATAGGGATTGAACGGCAAGCCGGTACCGATCGGGGAGAAGTTCCGGCTTCGTGTTTCGATGGAGGCTGACAGAACGTCAGCCCCGCCGGCAGTATTGCGCGCGATAGTCCGCTGAAACGTAAGGATCGATGCCCAACCCGAGCCGGCGCCTTCGCTGTGCGAGGCGGAAGCGAACCCGCCGAGAGATCCGATTGGAGTTGCAACAACCGCTTCGACACCGCCCATCCAACCGTCGGGATCTGCCTGCGCATTCGCGCCAAGTGTCAACCGGTCGTTGATACCGCGCCGATAGAAGCCGCTGAAGGCGAGGTCGTCGCTATACACGGGACCGCGCCCACCCAATGGTGCGAGCACGCCGGCNTAAAGCCCGAATTCGCTAAGACCTTCGGCAAGCTGNGCCTGATCGAGGAAAATGTCGAAATCGACGGTTTCGCTGCGNCCGGTATCATCGGTTATGGTCAGCTCGACNTCATTGGANCCCTGGGCAAAAGGGAAATCGGTCAGGTCGAACGTGCCCGGATCGAGTTCCAGCCGCCGAACGAGCTGTCCGTTGACCCGCACTTCCACTTGTGAACGACGATCCAGACGAAAACTGCGGCTGCCGCGCGGACGGATGATCCGTTGCGGATCGAGGAGGGAGTAAAAGCGCGAAACCGAAAGACCGCTGATCTCCGGTGCCGCCTGAAATCCGCGGGCCAATGTGCGCAAGTCCCCGGCCGATGCGCGCAGNAGATTGCGGCGATCATCGTAAACCAGCCGCGTTCCGCGGCGCTGNAAATCCGNCCCTGGCGCGCTGGCCTGCCAATTGGCTTCGCTTTCCAGCACNACNCCGCCCAGCCTCGCNGCNCCGTCGAGAAANGTGATGGGNGGCGCCAGCCCTTCGTCGCTACCCTGCTGAACCCAGTCCAGCGAACCGCGNATGTTGAGATAGGCACTGAAATCGGCTGGCGCGACATAGTTGACCACCCCGCGCTCGTCTTCGTTGCCCAACGTCAGCGACCGGCTCGCCCTGCTTGCAGGGGCGATATCAAGGATCAGTTGCAGCGATTGCGGATCATAGCGGATCGCGATGCCGACAGCTTCGAGATCGGATCGCCCTATCTGACCCTGCTGGGCCAACCGGGAGCGCAACCGTTCGACGAGCTGCGGTGCGATGCGCGGCTCCAGCAGCGCCAGCAGGCGTTCTGCCGCGAAGCTTGCCTGCCCGCCCGGCTCGAGCGTTAGGGTCGTGTCGCCAATATAGGTTTCGCCATCGAGCAAGGGTGCCGTCAGGACGACAGTTCGCCCGGTAGGATTGACCTGATCGCCATCGGGGCCCGGATCGATCACCACGCGAGCGCGCACCGGGGCAGCGGGCTGCGCATTCCCCACATGGGGAACGAGGCAACCGGCAAGCAGGACAGCAGCGAGTATCTGGCGGTTCATACGAACCTGGAGCCCTTAATTGTCGGGCGTGAACTGCACTTCGACACGCCCATCCGTTTGCGGCAGGACCACAGGCAGCGTCAGGCGCCGCGTCTGGCCCCCGCCAATCAGACCATAGCCCAGCGTCTGCTGCAGCTCCGGGCCTGAAATTTCCTTGCGGAACACCTCGCGGCCGTCGGCGCCGGTCTGGACGACCCGCAGNCNTCCGCGCGACAGATANCCGTGCGCAGCCGAANCATTGGTTACGGTAATGACAGGGGCTGGTCGCCCCTCGGCNTCGGTGCCGATCTCGGCAGAGGCGATCGACAAGGAAGGTTTCACGCCATCNGGCGANACGCTGACGAGGATCTGGAAGTTGTACAGGAGCTGCACGTTCGAAGTCGTATCGCTGGTTTCAACCGGCAGCTGCGCGGCCGTGACGAAATAGTGCTTGCTGCGCGCAAGGTCGGGATCGCCGACATACTGTACGCGGAAGCTCTGCCGCTGGCCGGGAGGGATCAGCGCCTGGGGGGGAAAGGCCACGAGTTCGCCGGGATCGACCCCGGTCGGGGTCACGCCGTCGCTGTTCAGTTCCAGCGCCTCGATCCGCATTTCAACCGGCAGCGGTTTGTCGAAGGTATTCTCGACAGTCACGACATCGCTCATACCGCGGCCGGCTGTCGTCAAGTCGATGACTACGGGCTGGACGATCATCGCATAGGCGGCGACAGAGCCGACCACCCCAAGAACCGTAACCAGCAGCGCGACCGCAATTTTTCTAAGTGACTGCAATGGATACTCCTTGCGAGACAGCCTTATCGGGCGACCATGGACCGACCCACCCCGGTTCGCCAAGGACGAAATGCCGCGAACCGCCGGATAGGCCCATGGGTGTTTCCCTGCGGCAGCACTTACTTCGGAATGGCGACTCCGCGCCATTCGGGGCGCGCTGCCAGACCGGTTTCCTGCGCCATGCGTTCATATTCGATCGCGAGGTACAGCAGCTCGTTACGCTCCTCGCCCTCGGCATCCTGCGCTCTTAAGCGCAGTTCGTTCGCGAGATCGGCCGGATTATGTGTGACCATGAAGAATTCCAAAAATTTCCGGCAGGCTGCCCCCGCGCCTGCCGGAAACCCCCCTGTCAGGCGGTCGGTGCGATGGTGACTTCCACCTTACCGGCATAGGTGCCGGCATCGAGGATCGCAGCCGGATCCGCAGTAAGCCCGCTGCCGATCGTCAGCGTGATATTGTTGGAGGTGGCGGCCAGACGGTCGCCGACCTGGGCCGAGGTGGCACCTGCGGTCAGAGACTGGTCGGCAACCGGAGTGGTTCCGCCCTTGGCACCGGTAGCAACCAGCGTCGCGGTGTAATGGACGGTGTTGGTGTAGCCGGCGGGTACGTTCGTAGCGGCGGCATTGATCAGCGGTTTGGCATCGACCGAGATCTTCGGGTTGGAGCCATTGCACTTCACGGTGAAGTTGCGGGTAAGGCCGCCGGTGTTGCCGGCAAAGCTCGGGTCGACGGTTCCGTCGGTCTTAGCAAGTTCGCCAAGGGTGATGTTGCCGCTGATGGGCGAAACGGCGAGGCAGCGTGCTGCAACCGAGCCCGTGACGTCAACCGATCCGGTTGCCTGGGCGAAAGCAGGGGTAGCGCCGAGTGCCGAACCGAGAACCAGGACGGAAAGAACCAGCTTTTTCATTTCGTATCTCCAATCAGAATTTCAGAGGGGCTCGTCACCCCGATGAGTTGGAAATAGCCGGGAATCGCGGGTCGCCCCATTTAGCGGGTGGCGAAAACGGCGCTAACTTTGAGCGTTATTCGCTATACCCTTGGGTATAGGTTGCGGGCGGTCAGAGCCCGGCGCAATTGCTGGCGGACGCAGCCGTGACCACCGGCGTGAAGGTGATGCTAATCACGTCACTGTAGTTGGGGGCCGGCGTCTTGGCCGCCCCGCCTTCCTTCAATGTGGCGCGCAGCGGCAGAACCCCTGCGCTTCCGTCCATGCCCGCACGTGCACAGGTCCGCGTTCCGAAGGAGGCATTGGAGGTCACCTCCTGCCCCAGAAAGCGCGCACTGTAGCGGATCGCCTGCGACGCATCGCCTAGGTTGCCGCCCGGATAGGTAAGGCGGAAATCGTTCTGCGAGCGCATCCTCACCTCGAACGGGCCGGAGCTGCGCACGCGCAGCGAATTTCCTGCGGGCGTCGTGTAACGTTCGGGCGCGGCCAGTACCGCCGTGGTGCTGGCATCGCCGATTTCGCCGAAGTCGAGCGGGGAACCGGCGTAATACGCCTGAAGCGCACTGACCGTGTTGACGTTGATCCGAATGGTGCCCGGTTCGCGAACGGGAACGGGTAAGCTCGCCAGTCCACCGATACCGGAGCAGATGTATAGCAGGTCGAGGACAATAGGTTCGCCGGCCGACAGATCGGTACCAGGCGGCACGGTCACGCGCAGGTTGAGCGGATTGGACAAATCCGAGCTCAGAATGCCGCCGAAATTGTATCGTATTTCACCTGCCGAACCGGCGCCGTTGTCGCGCGAATCCAGCGACCGGGGACGACCCGCCGTCGATCCTTCGGGATAAATCACCCGGAAACCGCGATAGGTCACGTCGAGCGGCGGCGAGCCGGTAGGAGCGACAATGACGAGACTGACCTCATCCGTGCGGCCGAGGAGGATACCGCGATTGCGCCGCAGGATCAGCGGGATGGTCACTTCCGAAAGGCCGCCGGGCGAGAATGGATCATAAGTGATGCTGGCCGGTGCGGTAGCCGTACCGGTAACGCCGCAAACCGACGAAATCTGCGATTGAGCCTGTGCCGGCGATGTTATCGCGAAAGCCGCGGCGGCGGCTGCAAAACCTACTGTCCAACGCCTCATACCTGAGGCGATACGACGATCTCCAGTGCAGCGCGAGAAGAGAATTCTGCCGATTGAACCGGTATCGGCCTGAGGGTGCTGCGCGGCTGCCTCTGCAGCTTCGCCATGACGGTCCAGTTTTCCGACACTGATCGAGCGACGGAATGATTGCAGACCGCACGGCGAGCGTTGGCCGCCGGGGTGGACATCACGACCACAGCCTTCGGATCGGAGACCCAGCAGCGCGGCGCCACATGACCGGTAATGTCCACTTCTGCCGCGCTTTGCGCCGCCGATGGAACTGAACACAACAGAGCTGCAATACATGTCGACTGCGCGGCAATCGCGCGAATTCTGGCCGAACGGATTATATGCAGTTTCGTCACACCGTCGGAGGTATAGGCGAGTTTCTAACAAAGGGCGAATCTTGTTCGTTACCATGGCGTTAGGGACTCACGCTGACAGTGACCGAAAGTGTGTCGGCGTACCGGCCCGATACGAGCGTGTCGCTTCCGGTATAGGCGGGTGCGCTGACACGAAGATACGATCCGTTTACCTTCGTCGAGGCTCCGGCAAGGCGGAGCCCCTGGGCTGCGGTCGCGGTTCCTGCAAAGCTGCACGAGCCACCCGCCGACAGCGTGGCCGCATCGCAGGTGGCCGAAGCATTCGTACCGTTGTCGGCCACCATATAGAGGGCGACACGGTAAGGTGCCTTGGTCTGATATCCAGAGCCGCCCGCTGCCTGGCTGGCCATCCCGCCATTGAGCGAGGACACGGCAATGCGCGAGGCGCCCGTGCAGTTGAGCTGGATTGCGAAATCGCGGCTGAAGCCGTTCACATCGAAATCGGCCTGATCGATCGTGCCCGAAGGTGCGCCCGACGTTGCAAAACCGCAGCGGCCGGTTACCGAGGCGCGAACCTCTACGCCCACTTCGATGCTGTTTACCGCACCCTGGCCGGCCGCATAGGCGGTGGTCTGCGCGCGCACGGGCTGGCCGGCGATCGCGAAGATCACAACCAGCATCGCCATTCCGAGCGCGTGAAGAGTTTTCATTGTCCGCCTGTTGCAGCCGGCGACCCCATGTCGCCGATATGCCAGACAGATGCGTCATTGGTTGATTACGAGCCATTCACCCGACGGAGACAAACGCCCTCACCTTCGGCGAAAAGCGCCTATTACTTTCGATATAACCTCAGTCGCCACGCTCTTGCGCAAGGAGGATCAATTCGGTTCGTCCGCGGATGCCGAGCTTGTCGAAAACCTTGTGAAGATGGACCTTCACCGTCCCTTCGGTGAGGCCCAGTTCGCTGGCGACCTCCTTGTTGCGTAGCCCGCGCTGGACCAGCGATGCGACAGCGCGTTCCCGCGCGCTCAGCGCGTCGAAGGGATCGCGCGGCGCATCGGGCGACATGGCCTGTTCCATCACCCGCTGCATGACTTCCTGATCGATCCACCGGCGCCCCTGGACGACGCTTTCGAGGCAGACCAGCAGGTCGCGTGGCGCCGTGGACTTGATGACGATGCCGTTGACCGACAATTTCACCGCCTCGCGGGCAAGCTCGTCATTGAGCCGGCTGGTGAGGAGTACCACCGGGCGATCGTCGCCCTTGCTGCGTAGCGTGCGCAGAACATCCAGCCCGCTTCTTTCGGGCATATCGTTGTCGAGGATCAGAAGTTCGGGCCGCGCGCCGGGAAGTGCATCCAGCACCGCGGCGCCTGTGTTTACCGTCGCAACCACGGTGAAATTGGTTTTGTCGAGCAGTGTCGTGATGCCCGCCATTGTCAACGGATCGTCGTCGGCTACGAGTACCTTGGTCATTCTGTTGCACCGGTCAAATCATGGGGGCCGACAGGCCTAACACCCTCATCGAGCGCCGGTCCACCCCGCTTCAACTCCGCTGCGTTATGGGTTCGCTCGTGCATGGACCACCCTGAGCAGGGCCGTCAGCCCGTCGATTGCAGCGGACAGGTTTTGCGGCGACTGTCCTGCATCCAGCGCTTGCTCGATACGGCTAGCAGCTTCGCCCAACGCCGCTTCGCCGAACATGCCCGCGCGCCCCGCCAGACTGTGACACAATTGCTGGAGCCTCTGCACGTCGCCCGTGTTCGACGCATTTTCGATCGCTTCGGCACCGGCGCCAGCCTGCTCCGCGAACAGCCTGGAAAAGGCCGCGAGGCGTTCGTCGATGTCATCCATCGAGAAAGCTCCGCACTTGTTCGGCCAGTGTCATGGGATCGAATGGCTTGGCGATAACGCCCCGCGCACCGAGTTGCTTCAGGTGAGCGATCTCCTGCTCCTGCGTGCGGGCGGTGATGAAAACTACGGGCACGGATGCGGTAACCGGATCCTCTTGCAACAGGCTCAACACGCCTGGTCCATCCAATCCGGGCATCATGACATCGAGCAACATCAGATCTGGCGGAGACTGCCGGGCTTGCTCGAAACCTTCCTGGCCTGATCCGCAAGTGCGCACGATCAACGATGGGTCCAAGCCAATGGCCATTTCTGCAATCTCGCGGATATCGGCCTCGTCATCGACNTAGAGGATNTCGCTGGTCACGGGCCTATTCCCTTATTTTTGCGCGCCTCNATNAGGTCGATGGTTTGATCGACCAGCGTATCCAGNCTGGCGCGAGATTTTACCAAGACGAGATCGATACCATTACGTGCTGCAGGTTCGACTTCCTGTGCGGTGAACAGCATGATCGGCACGGTGGGTGAACGCTCGCGCAGTGGAGCGACCAGGTCCGTGCCACATCCATCGAGCATGCCGACATCGAGAATTGCTGCATCATATTTACTGCGACGGATAAACGCTCGTGCCTGAGACATGCTCTGCGTAGAATGAAGGCGTGCCTTGCCTTCGAAGGCGCTTTCCACGACGGCCAGCATGTCCGGATCATCGTCGACATGGAGAATCGTCGGCAGCGATGGTTCGGGTTCGCGGCGCTCCTGTGGTCGTGCTTCGATCGCAACCGGCCCATGGAGCTCGGCCGCGGGCAGGTCGACGTGGAAGACGGTTCCCCTGCCTTCCACAGTATCGAAGCTGATCGAACCGCCGAGGCGTGTAACGATTTCCTTCACGATGCTGAGCCCAAGCCCGGTACCGCCCTTCTGCCGGGAATCCGATGCATCGGCCTGGGCAAATTTCTGGAAAATGCGCGCGCGAAAGACTTCCGAAATCCCCTCGCCGCAATCGGTCACGCTGATACGATATCGACGATCGAGCGGCCGTACGGNCACGGTNACCGTTTCTCCGCGCCGCGAAAACTTNATCGCGTTCGACAGCAGGTTCGTCATCACCTGCATCAAGCGGTCCTCGTCGGCCAGCACTCCGGCATTGGGCGGGAACGGCTCTATACGGAGCGCTATATCGTATTGACCCGCGAAGCCGGCCGCCTGATGCACAGCCGCATCGAGCAATGGTGCGAGTGCGAGCGGCCGAATATCGAATTGCATCCGCCCCGCCTCGATCTTTTCGATATCGAGAATGTCGTTGATCAGCCTGACAAGCCGGGCTGCGTTACTATGCGCAATTTCGATCAGTCGCCCNACTTTNGGCGACACCTCNCCCGCNGCGCCACCATTTATCAGGCCGAGCGAGCCGGCAATCGACGTAAGCGGNGTNCGAAGCTCGTGGCTGACGGTGGCNACAAATTCACTTTTCATNTGCTCGACTTCGCGGCGTTCGCTTACGTCGCGCAACACCGCTACAAAGCTGGTCCGGTCGGCGAGATCGACCGGGCTGACCGANACTTCCAGNGGGAAAATCGTNCCATCGCTGCGTCGGCCGAANAATTCCTGAATACGGCCCTTGTTCTCGCTACGCTTGGCCTTGAGCCTGGCGAGGAATGTCTCGATCTGTCCACGATCTGGCGCGACTTCGAACAGGATGCCGATATCGCGCCGCAGGAGAGAACTCGCGCTAGCGCCGAACATGGATGCCGCAGCGGGATTTATGCTTTCGATACTGCCGCTGGGGTTCAGCACGATCATGCCATCCATCGAGCTGTCGAAGATCGCTTCCTGACGCGCCGCCATATCGCTGGCACGGCGCAGAGCCGATTGCCTGCTCAACTGGCTGCGCAAGACCAGCAGACCGGCCAGTGTCAGCAGGAGGATCAGCCCGATTTCAAGCCCCAGTGTCCGCCCTTGGAGCTTCTGACGATCGGTTTCGGCGTTGGCGGTGCTCCGATCCAGCATCAGCCGTTCGACTTCGGATAGTTCTTCGACCAATCCGCGAACGCGGTCCATCAGCACTTTGCCGGCTCCGGTCGCTATCAGTCGCTGGGCTTCCCCGCGCCGACCGTCGGCGACCAGGGCGATCGTGCGTTTGGCAAAATCTCGCTTGTCACGNGACGCCTGCCTGAGCTGCGCAACNAGCTGCGTNGANCCGATCTTGCTCGTTCGTGCGGCGACTGCATTCAGCTGCCCTTCGACTTGCGCTTCGGCAATACGATATGGTTCGAGGAAAGCGGTATCACCGGTGATGGCATAACCGCGCTGACCTATCTCGATATCCTGATGCAGGGTCATCAACTCCTGCAGCGCCGACCTTGCGTCATATGAGTCGGTTACGAGATGGCGAAGCCGGTCGTTTTCCTCGAAACCACGATTTGTCGAGATCGCCAGAAAGGCGAGAATGATCAACGTACCGATGCATGAGGCGGCCAGGACCCACCCGACGAGCCCGATCCGCAATCTTTGCGCTGAAAGTTTCAAGAAAAGGACATTCTAGTAGCTGAGTAGCCGCCGCTTCTTCACGATGCTTCGAGCCCCGTTCGCTAGGAAATCGAGGTTAACAAAACGTAAAGAAAGCAGGCTCCGGCGTGCTTGCTGGAACGGGAACCGAGCAAGACACAGCTTACGTCAGCGGTACTAAAATGCAGCAGGCACCGGCACCATTNNTCCCACGGGGGGTTAGCGTTNAGGAGTGNATGACAATCGGAGGAAATTTACATGGCTGAAACGCTTGCTCGAACCAGGTCATTCACCAACCCGATACATGCGATCCTGCTTGCTTTTCCCGTTGCGCTGTACCCCGCCGCACTCTTGTCCGACATCACCTATCTCAACACGGCGGTCATCCAGTGGACCAATTTTTCATCCTGGCTGATTGCCGGGGCCGATGTATTTGCGGGACTTGTTCTTGCCTGGGCCCTTGTCAGCCAGTTCCTTGGCCGCACGAGGCAGCGCGGGTGGGCATATGTGATCGTGGTCGCGCTGATGTTCGTTGCCGGCGTCCTTAACGCTTTCCAGCATGCGCGTGACGGCTGGCATTCGGTCGGCACCTTCGGTCTTGTACTCTCGATCCTCTGTACGATGCTGGCCTTTGTCGCAGCCTTTCTCGCCTTCGGCCAAACCCAGGTTAAGGAGTATCGGGCATGAAACGGATCGTCCTTCTCTCTCTCGCGTTTTCGCTCGTCGCGTGCCAGTCGCAAAGCGATCCCGACCTGGATCAGACAGGCGAACGGCCCGACCTTCCTCAGCAAAGCGACACGCTCTTGCCCGCCATGAAAATTCCCACGCCCAAAGGCTGGGACGGCGAACTTCCGACCGTACCCGAAGGTTTCACGGTAACTGCGATTGCGAAAGACCTTAAAATCCCACGGCAGATGCTGCTTCTGCCCAATGGCGACATACTGGTTGCCGAAGGATCGGGTGGACACGCCCCGGCTGTCCGTCCGAAGGACGTCATCGCCGGAATGATTAAGAAGCGCGGCAAAAGCTCGGTCGAAGGTGGCAACCGCATCACCCTGCTGCGCGATCGCGACGGCGATGGGCAGACCGATCTGCAGACCACCTTCATCGACGGGCTCGATGCTCCATATGGATTGGCTTTCGTCGACGGGAAAATCTACGTCGCCAATCAGGGGAATCTGGTCAGCTTCGATTACACCGAAGGCGCTACGCGTATCGATGGCCCGGGCACCGAGGTGACCAAGCTGCCATCGGTGATCAACCATCACTGGACCAAAGCCATGACCGCCAGCCCGGACGGCTCGAAGCTGTATGTCGGCATAGGCTCGAACAGCAATGTCGGCGAGCGCGGCATGGATGTGGAAGAAGACCGCGCGGTGATCTGGGAGATCGACCGCCAAACCGGTGCCAACCGCATCTTCGCCTCCGGCATCCGCAACCCGACTGCCCTGTCCATCAATCCCTGGACCGAGCAATTGTGGGCGGTGGTCAATGAACGGGACGAACTCGGGCCGCAACTGGTACCCGACTATCTTACATCCGTTCGCCAGGGCGCCTTCTATGGCTGGCCCTATAGCTATTATGGTCAACATGTTGATCCCCGTGTTCGCCCGCAGCGTCCTGATCTGGTGCGCAAGGCGATAGCGCCCGATTATGCTCTTGGTTCGCACGTCGCCGCGTTGGGACTGGATTTCACCACGAACGGGGGCCTTGGGGGGCCCTTCTCCGAAGGCGCGTTCGTGGGTGAACACGGCAGTTGGAACCGCAGCGATCCGTCTGGTTACAAGGTTACTTTCGTGCCGTTCCGAAACGGGCGCCCTTCGGGAAAGCCTATCGACCTTGCTACCGGCTTCCTGAAGGGTGGGCACGCCCGCGGACGCCCGGTCGGAGTACTGTTCGACGAGCAGCGCCGGGCATTGCTGATAGCGGATGACGTTTCAAACACCGTTTGGCGTGTCGCTTTGCAAGGCGGTTCGGCTGTACCGGCTGGCGAACAGCGCCAGTCGTCGCGCTAAGAGCGTACGTCAGAAGCAGGTCGATATTGCCAGGATCGGCAGCCCCGTTATGACGGTAGCGCCGAGGCCGATCCACCCGATCGCTATGCCGATGCGCTCCATCTGCGTATCGCGCCGTCGCATCAGCCAAAGCAGCAGGACGACCTGTGAGGCAATCAGCCCCGCCCAGACCGCAAGCAGAACCGCCTTTGTCTGCGTAAGGCCGAATACGGCCGGTTCGGTCCAGCCTCGTGCACAGCCCAGTCCTTGCAGTGCGTAAAGCACTGCGAAAGCCATGCTCCACAATACAAGGCCGGAGATCATGCGGATCAGCGCCGTCATAGCGATGCACTCGAAAGCGACAGTATCCAGGCGACAGCCAGTGCGACGGCGGCCCCGTAATCACTCCATACCGCAGCGATGCGCAATTCATGGGGGCGGTCGGGGGTCGTATGCCCGTTCGCGATCCGCCGGGTCATGAATACCTGCGCGAGCAGCCCGACAATTGCCGAGAAGACGGCGTAGCTTGTCAGTGTCCAGCCCACGGCGGCGAACGAATGCTCGCCGGGGCCCGGCAAATGGCGAATTGCACCGATGAGAAGACAGGCAATGGCCAATGCGAGACCACAAGCAGATATCATGGCGCCATTTCTCGATCGTGCAAAATCGCACGCGCCGATGCGCGCTGCGGCCAGAGCAAGGAGTGCACCTGCTGTCACGAGCACGGGTTCGAGGAAATATGCGCCGAAGTCGCCGGGCGGAGGCCAGTTGGGGGCAACGACCCAAAGGAAGAAATGGCCGAACACCAGCGAGGCGAACAGCGTTGCGCTCGCCGCGATTGCCAGCACACTGCCCCAGTAACCCACGCTGCCGCGTACCGCGAAACTGGTAGGTAATCGATCACCATGTCCGGTATCGACAGGCCCGTCGTCCTCGGTTGTTCCAGTCGTCGCTGTCCAGCGCCAGACCATGACCGCCGTACCGAAAATGAAAACCGGCGCCAGCCAATACAGGCTCAACAGCATCGACAGGAAGAAGCCGCCGATGACCAGAGCGGTCTGGAAAGGAACGATGCTCGGCCCGGGCAGGATGGCAACATGCTCCGGCGCGCCAGTAACCATGTCCACGGCAAGCGTCTCTCGGCGGTGGCCGATCGTACGGCCCAGCAACCCCCTGCCGGCAGCGAGGCCCGCGCCCAGCAGGCGATCGCGGGTAAGCGGTTCGCGGCAGTCGACCGTGGGCAGGCTGGCGAAATTATACTGCGGCGGCGGGGTAGGCATGGCCCACTCCAGGGTTTCGGCATTCCATGGGTCACGCCGCGAACGATTGCCGACCCGGCGCTGCAATGCGATGTCGATCGCGAAGAGCCCGAACCCAAAGGCCTGCATGAAACTGCCGACGGAGGATATCAGGTTGAGCCAGGTCCANCCCGCTTCCGCAGGATAGGTGTACATGCGACGCGGCATACCCAGCAGACCCGTCAGATGCATATGCAGGAAAGTCAGGTTGAAACCGATGAAGATCAGCCAGAAGGCGGCGATGCCCAATCGCATCACGCGCGTCCGCCCTGTGGCGTGCGGCATCCAGTAATAAGCCGCTGCCAGCATCGGGAATACGAACCCACCGACAAGCACGTAATGCAGGTGTGCGGTTACAAAGGCGGTATCGTGTGCCTGCTGGTCGAACGGAACGATCGCAAGCATCACGCCAGTCAGGCCGCCCAGCACGAAGACGATAAAAAAACCGACTATGTAATACATCGGCAGCGTGAATTTCGGTCGCCCTGCCCAGATCGTACCGATCCAGGCGAATATCTGGACGGCAGTCGGTATCGCCACCAGCACCGATGCGGCAGAGAAAAAGCCCAGCGCCATGTGCGGAATGCCGGTGGTGAACATGTGGTGGACCCACAAGCCAAAGCTGAGAAAGGCGAGCGCCATGACCGCGGTCACGATGGCGCCGTACCCGATGAGCGGTGTGCGTGCCATGACCGGAATGATGGTGGACAGCGCACCGGCCGCCGGCAGGAAGATGATATAGACTTCCGGATGGCCGAACAGCCAGAACAGGTGCTGCCAGAGCAGCGGCGATCCGCCGAGTTCGGGCTGGAAGAACGGCCAGCCGAACGCGCGTTCGAGTTCCAGCAGGATCGATCCGAGGATCAGCGGCGGAAAGCCAAAGATCATCATTCCAGCCGTTGCCAACAGATACCACGCCATGATCGGCATTCTGGTCAACGACATGTTCGCAGCGCGGAACTTCAGGATAGTCACCACGATTTCGATCGCGGCGCACATCGCCGAAATCTCGACGAAGGTAATGCCCAATAGCCAGACGTCCGAATTGACGCCGGGCGTAAACTCCTTGCCCGACAGCGGCGGATAGAGGAACCAGCCCGCATCGGGTGCCACGCCGCCCAGCAGCGCCAGGATCATGATCGAACCGCCGAACAGGTAACACCACCAGCCAAGAGCAGTCAGCCGCGGATAGGCGAGATCGCGCGCGCCAAGAATCTTGGGCAGCAGATAGATGGCCAGCCCTTCCAGCATGGGAATGGCGAACAGGAACATCATGATACTGCCATGCATCGTGAATATCTGTCCGTAGACCTCCGGCCCGGCGAAAGCGCTCTCGGGCGTCGCAAGTTGAGCCCGGATAAGCATGGCGAGCACGCCCCCGATCCCAAAGAAAACNGCTGCNGCAATGATGAAGCGCTTGCCCAGATCGGTGTGGCTGACGCTGGTGAGAACGCCGCGCCAGCCCGGCTCGCCTTCCCAGATGCGCGTCAGATCGCGGTGGAGCTGGATTGCTTTCATCGTGCCGCCTCCAGTCCGTCCGGCCTATCGCCAATGTCGTACGCCTGGACCACAAAACGATGATCGGCGTGGCCTATGCCGCAATATTCTGCGCAGACGGCCTCGTAACGCCCCGGCGCTTCGGCTTCGATCCTGAGGCGGTTAACCTGGCCGGGGATCGCATCCATTTTGCCTGCCAGTCGGGGTATCCAGAGGCTGTGGATCACGTCGGTGGCCGTTATGTCGATGTCCACCGGGCGTTTGGCTGGAATGCGCATCACCCCTTCCGAACAGCTTCCGTCTTCGTAACAGAATGTCCAACCGTAATTGTAGGCGGTAGCCTCGACCCGTACTGCTGCGGTGCCCGTGGGCAGGCTGCGCTCGCCCACCCAAAGGGCGTAGACGAGCAGAACCGAAAGAACGCCGATTGGCATGGCCAGGCCTAGCCAACCGATCCACACACCCTTTCGATCCGGCTTCTGGCGGTCTGCGATACCGCGCCTGAACAGAGCCATGAATAGAAGCGTAAAGACCAGAGCCGACAACAACAGGGACCCGCCAAGCATCCACCACCACAGGTCTGCCACCCGCAAGGCGGACGGTCCGGCAGGATCGATTGTGGACAATGACCCGTTGCAGGCCGCAAGAGGGGCGAGAGCGAACATCGCGCTCGCCGCACGCACCCGATTACGCAGAGGATGAAACCATTGACCGACACGTTGCACGAAGAGGTTGCCGAAAAGGAACTGGTCGAGGGGAACCCCGACGAGCTGGTCGATCCGGTCGAACAGCAGCCCAATTTTCATCGCCTTGAATCGCGCATCGCTCTGGCTGGTCATCCCATTCATGCGATGCTGGTTGCTTTCCCGATTGCGCTGACTGCCTGCGTTCTTGGTGCGGACATATTCTATTGGTGGACCGGCGACATTTTCTGGGCGCGGGCCGGGTTGTGGGCGGCCGGCATGGCGTTTCTGTTCGGCGTTCTCGCCGGGGTGACCGGCACGATCGAGCTGCTCAGTGTGCCCGGTATCCGCCAGCGCGCCGCCAGCTGGACGCATTTCATCATCGCCGTGATGCTGCTGTCCATTCTGGGAATGAACTGGGGTTTCAGACTGCTCGGGTACGAACAGGCCGTGCTGCCATTTGGCATCATGATCTCCGCCTTCGCCGTCGCCTTCACCGGGTTTACCGGATGGCACGGGGGCAAGCTTGTTTTCGAATATCAAATCGGGGTCTCATCAACCGGGAGCTCATGACCGAGCGGGTGGTCCAGCCAGGCCGGGGCGAAGCTGTCCAGTGTCGGTTTGCCCAGTACCAGAAACAGGATCGCCACCATCGCGACGACGATCGGCAGGAGCGTGGGCAGCGCACTTCGCGGAACGAAGCTGCCCCGCCTCTCGCTCATCAGGATCACCAGATGCCCGATCCAAGCGTGTAGCGAAACCAGAACGCCGACGACCAGCAGCTTCACGAACATCCACAGGGTGAAGGCGCCAGCCAGGAAAATCAGTGCGGTGCCTGCGGTAATGGCAACGATGGCAGCAGGGGTGACGAAATAGGAATACGCGCGATGGGTCAGCAGACGCAGCTGGGCATAGCTGCCTTGACCCTCCCCGATTTCGTGCTTGCTGAGCATGAGCGGCAGACCCACCAGGCCAGCGCACCATATGATGAGAGCGGCGATGTGGACCGCCTTGACGAGGGATAGGATCATCTCAGGCCGGGTTCCGGACAATGCCGGCGACGGGCATGATGTCGTCCTGACGCAACCACGCCTTACGAGCGATCACGGCTGCGCCGATCGCGAAAGGCGCCATCCCGCCGATCCACATGATGAGCCCGGACAATTGCTGGTCGGCCAACGCCGAAATTCCCCACGATGGCGCAGCGACGATATGGACCAGATAGAACGGTCGCGCCGCAAATGTCAGCAGTGCGCCCAGAAAACCCATCTGCACCATGCCGCCCAGCAGCCCGCCAACTGCACCTACCGCGCTCGCCCGGCGAACCGCATGCCAGAATCCGAAGGACGTCGCGAAGATCGACAGCTGCATCGCCCAGTACACCAGCATGTTGGAGAGCGCAGCATCGTAGAGCGCCGGCACATGCCAGCCCCACAGCACGACGGTCATGACGATCGTTGCAGGGCCAATCGGGAGGTGAAGGCCGGATAGCGTACGCACAATACGGTTCGACGCGCCGCTGTCACGGACCGCCATCGCAAAGGCCAGCGAAGCCGCGATCAGAAAAAGATGATGGGCCGAGCGGGCCGAAAACAGCGTAACACTCGCAGCACAGAGCGGCGAAACGAAAGCGACCGCGAGCAGCGCGACACCGGCGGCTGCTAACCGATTGCGTGCCCGCAACGCCAAGGCGAGCCCGCATGCCAGGACAGCGATCAGTGCCGGATCGAAATTCCACCGCATGGCGATTTCGTGGAGGCCCGGTGGGCTTCCGCAATAACTGCCGGCAAACATTCGCATCACTCCCGGATAAATGGATCGACCCCGCCGAGGCAGCCTGAAACTCGATAATTCCCTGCGCGTGCGAGGGAACATAGCGGTCGGAATTGCGGTTTGGAAACGGTCAATTGCAACAATTTATCCCGGCAAACGGGATGCGGGAGTATCGAATTTGAGCCAGAAACGGATTGCAGTGTTCGGCGCCAGCGGCGCAACCGGTCGCGAAGTTGTCAGACATGCCTTGCGCGCCGGGCTCGAGGTCGTGGCTATCGACCGCTCGCAGCCGGATGAGGAGGACCGCCTCGAAGGTGTGACCTACCGCCAGGCAGACGTGCTCGAAGACGATCTCGCCGACGCAATGGAAGGCTGCGATGCGGTAATTTCGACGCTGGGTGTCGCCTTCTCGCCAAGCAATGCCATGTCCCCTCCCCCGCTCTACACCAAGGGCACCGGCAATATTCTGGACGGCATGCAGCGTGCTGGCATCGACCGGATTGTGGTAATCTCTGCGGCCTTCGTCGCCGATCAGCCCAGCTTGCCGAAGTGGTTCAAGCTCACGGTCGTCCCGGCGCTGCACAACATTTTGGACCAGATGAAGGAAATGGAGGCGTCTCTGGAAGAGACGACAAATCTCGAATGGACCGCCGTGCGCCCCGCCTGGCTCATCGAAAAGCCGGCCAACGGCGAATTGCTGGTCGATGAAGAACACCTCCCACAGGAAGCCTTTCGCTGCCGCATAGGAGATCTCGGCGCCTTCATGGTCGATTGCGTGAAGAACGAGAAACACGTGCGCGGCAAACCGGCCGTCGGCGCCCCCGAGGACGAAAAGTTTGAAAGCCCCCTCGCCTTGGGCGAAGAATTCGTCGGATTGTAGGGAGCCTCGGCGCACCGCCTACATGTCCGCATAAGACAGGAAAATGGCGGAGCAGGAGGGATTATTAGGTCGCAACCTAATGATTTGAAATCATTTTCCTACTAATTCGCCGCCAGTTGAATTCCCACAATTCTGACCACACGTCCAGATCGTCGCCGGTATTCGACATCAAAATTATGCCCCATCGCGGCGTTGGCTGTCCAGCATTTTCCCTCTCCGTCCGCTCTTGACCTGAGAGAAGAGTTTCCTTTGTCGTCTGATCCCGGCGCGCGCGACTACCGCCATGCCACGTGCGTTCTGACGATCAAAAGAGGATGGGGAAAAGCGGGTAGACTAACCGTCGCAAGCGCAGCCTTTGCCCTTCTTACAAGTCTTATCCCGAGCGATGCAGCTATCGCCGCAAGCCTTGCCCTTGCTGCATGTTTTACAGCACCCATCTGCATAAGCGGTACCGCAAACTGGTGTCGCTGCGCCACTCAGCGAAGCGACAGATAACGCCAACGAAGCCAGTAGAATTTTCATCGTGCGATTCTCCCGTCAGAGGGCGTATCGCGAAAAAGTAGGGGTCCAGTTAACAGCGATATCCGGGTTCGGTGAAAAGCATAGCCGTTGCCCAGCCATGGGGACATTACACCGGCTTCTACGCTACGCCCTGATCCGGTACCCTGGCCGCCTGTTGGTCAGGAGCATTATCGGTCCCCCTACGAGAGCTTATCTTTGCGGGCCTAGCGATCTTTTTATAGTTCTTACTCACTTAGCTCGTAGGCTGAGCTGCGGCAGGAATGGGGCCGCTAGCCGTCGGTCCGCTTTTGACTGGCTTACGTTTGAAAGCTGCCGAAAGCGTTATAGTGCAAATCGGCCCAACGTTTGCCGGTCTGGAAAACGCCCTAAAACCGGTCATTCGAGTGACTGAGATTTTCGCCTGAGAACTACTATTAGTTTACCGTAGACTCCATTGGTGCCTTACGATCTGATCGAGGCGGTTTGAAAGATCGCGCCGTGTTTTAACCGCTGTTGGCTTGGGTGCCGGTATTCATCATGGCGTAGCAAGGCGGCGACCGCGCTTGAGAAGAATGCGACGTGGCGCTCGACCTTGATCTTGTTTGCAGGTTGCAGCCTTGCCTGAGCGACACCCTCGAGAAATTAGCGATTTTCGATGAATTGCGGTATCGGGGCACGATGACGGAACGGCATGAAGCAATTGTCGAAGAGGTTTTGCAATCCTCATCCAGTGCCGCGCATTCTCTTGTCGCGGCGAGCTGGTGTCGTTCCGGCCTAAGGCATGGTCTCGATGCCGGGGCCAATCGCGCATCGGAACTCGTGTCCGGTAGCGACCTCACCCAACGACGGCAGCGCCATGAGTTGATGCTGGACGTCGCGCGGCCACTTCTCGACCAGTTGTTCCAGGCCGTTTCCGCTACCGGCTGTGCCGTGATGCTGTCCGATAATAACGGCGTCGTGCTGGAAGCGCGCAGCCTGGCTGGCGATCGCGAACTCTTTGAGCGAGTTGGTCTGACCCCCGGCGGGGTATGGAGCGAGAGCCGGGAAGGCACCAATGGTATCGGCACATGCCTGATCGAGGGTCGGCCCGTCACGATCCACCGCAACGAACATTTCGCCAGTCGCAACATTGGTATCAGCTGCATGGATGCGCCAGTGCGCGATGCGACCGGCCAGCTTGTCGGCGCGCTCGATATTTCGAATTGTCGCGACGATCACAGCGCCGCGATGGGGATATTGGTGCAGAAGATTGTTCAGGACGCAGCGCGCCGGATCGAAAGTGGCATCTTTCGCAAACACTTCGCCGCGCATCGGATCGTCGATGCCAATCTGGCGGGCGGAGATGCAGCCCTGCTGGCCGTGGATCAGGACGACCTGGTCATTGGTGCAACCTTTGCCGCCAGGCACCGCTTCGGGCTGACCGACGCTTGCCTGGAAGCGCGCCGCACGGCTTCCGATATTCTCGGTAGTGAAGCAGCCCCGTCCCTCCACGACTCGGAACGGGCCGTGTTACGAAGAGCATTGGCGCAGGCCGGTGGCAACGCCACGCAGGCAGCAAAAGATCTCGGAATAGGGCGTGCGACGCTTTATCGGCGGATGGAAAAGGTTGGCTTGCAGCGCAGCTGACACATACACCGACCTAAGTGTCTCGATAGTGAGACAGTCTGCCCATGCAATTGCCGGCGGGCTCTTTTCAGCACCGCTTTTTCGCGGAACCATCATCCTCACGACCGGGAGCACCCGGCAAATTCGAGAGGATCAACTGATGGACATACAAACAAACCCCGCCGCTTCGATGACGGCTCCGTTTGCGGAGCGCTACGACAACTTCATCGGCGGCAAATGGGTGGCGCCCAAGGACGGGCGCTGTTTCGACAATATCTCCCCGATCACCGGCAAGGTGGTCGGTCAGGTCGCGCGCAGCCAGGGGGCGGACATCGAGGCCGCGCTCGACGCGGCGCATGCCGCGAGGGATGCGTGGGGCCGCACCAGCGTTGGCGAGCGCGCGCTGATCCTCAACCGCATCGCCGACCGGATGGAGGAAAATCTCGAAAAGATCGCGATCGCGGAAACCTGGGACAACGGCAAACCGCTCCGCGAAACGATGGCCGCCGACATTCCGCTTGCGATCGACCATTTCCGCTATTTCGCGGGCTGTATTCGCGCGCAGGAAGGCGGCATTTCGGAAATCGACCACGATACGGTCGCCTACCATTTTCACGAGCCGCTGGGCGTGGTCGGCCAGATCATTCCGTGGAACTTCCCGATCCTGATGGCGGTGTGGAAGCTCGCCCCCGCGCTGGCGGCTGGCAACTGCGTGGTGCTCAAACCTGCCGAGCAGACCCCGGCCTCGATCATGGTGCTGATGGAGCTGATCGGCGACCTGCTGCCCGTCGGCGTGGTCAACGTGGTCAACGGCTTCGGCGTGGAAGCGGGCAAGCCGCTCGCCAGCAGCAGCCGGATCGCCAAGATCGCCTTTACCGGCGAGACGAGCACCGGCCGCCTGATCATGCAATATGCGACCGAAAACCTGATCCCGGTCACGCTGGAACTGGGCGGCAAGAGCCCGAACATCTTCTTCGAGGATGTGTGCCGCGAGGACGACGACTATCTCGACAAAGCAATCGAGGGCTTCGTGATGTTCGCGCTCAATCAGGGGGAGATCTGCACCTGTCCCAGCCGCGCGCTCGTGCATGAGAGCATCTACGACCGCTTTATGGAACGTGCGATGCAGCGCGTCGAAGCGATCAAGGCGGGCAATCCGCTCGACATGGAGACGATGATCGGCGCGCAGGCGAGCAGCGAACAGCGCGACAAGATCCTCTCCTACATCGACATCGGCAAGCAGGAAGGTGCTGAGCTGCTGACCGGCGGCGAGGCGACGCGGTTCGAGGGCGAGATCGCGGACGGCTACTACGTCAAGCCGACCGTGTTCAGGGGCAACAACCGGATGCGCATCTTCCAGGAGGAGATCTTCGGTCCGGTCCTCTCGGTCACGACCTTCAAGGATCAGGACGAGGCGCTGAGCATCGCCAATGATACGCTCTATGGCCTCGGCGCAGGCGTATGGAGCCGCGATGCCAACACCTGCTACCGCTTCGGCCGGGCGATCCAGGCCGGGCGCGTGTGGACCAACTGCTACCACGCCTATCCCGCCCATGCGGCGTTCGGCGGCTACAAGCAGTCGGGCATCGGACGCGAAAACCACCGCATGATGCTGGATCACTATCAGCAGACCAAGAACATGCTGGTCAGCTACAGCGCGAAGAAGCTCGGCTTCTTCTGAGGCGACAGGCCGGTGCGGTGAAAGTCCGCCGCACCGCCCCCGAACACAACAGAAATACAGGAGAATTGCTATGAGCAAGAGCATGAAAGCCGCCGTCGTCCGCGCCTTCGGCGAACCGCTGCGGATCGAGGAAGTGCCGGTTCCGGAAGTGCAGCCGGGTATGATCCAGGTGGCCATCCAGGCCTCGGGCGTGTGCCACACCGATCTGCATGCCGCCGAAGGCGACTGGCCGGTCAAGCCCGAACCGCCCTTCATTCCCGGCCATGAAGGCGTCGGCTTCGTTTCCGCCGTGGGCAAAGGTGTAACCCATGTGAAGGAAGGCGACCGGGTCGGCGTGCCGTGGCTCTACACCGCCTGCGGCCATTGCGTGCACTGTCTCGGCGGGTGGGAAACGCTGTGCGAAAGCCAGCTCAACACCGGCTATTCGGTCAATGGCGGGTTCGCCGACTATGTTCTGGCCGACCCCAACTATGTCGGCCACCTGCCCGACAATGTGGGCTTCAACGAGATCGCGCCGGTGCTGTGCGCGGGCGTGACGGTCTACAAGGGCCTGAAAATGACCGAGACCAAGCCGGGCGATGCGGTGGCGATCTCCGGCATCGGCGGGCTTGGCCACATGGCAGTGCAATATGCGGTCGCGATGGGGCTGAACGTGGTTGCGGTCGACGTCGACGACGCCAAGCTCGAACTGGCGCGCAAGCTCGGCGCGGTGGAGACCGTGAACGCGCGGACCGACAATGACCCTGCCGCGACGGTCAAGCGCCTGACCGGCGGCGTGCGCGGCGCGCTGGTGACCGCGGTGAGCGAGAAGGCCTTCGAACAGGCGGTCGGCATGGTCGGGCGCGGTGGTACGCTTGCGCTCAACGGCCTGCCGCCGGGCGATTTCCCGCTCAACATCTTCGGCATGGTGCTGAACGGCATCACCGTGCGCGGCTCGATCGTGGGCACGCGGCTGGACCTGCAGGAATCGCTCGATTTCGCAGGCGACGGCAAGGTGAAGGCGACGATCTCCACCGCCGGTCTGGACGACATCAATGCGGTGTTCGACCGCATGCGGCAGGGCCAGATCGAAGGGCGCGTCGTCCTGGACATGACCCAATGACGCAAAGTGCCGCGCCGGATGGCCGAGTGGTCCGTCGCGTGATCGCCACCGACGCGGCCACAGCCCTGCTGGGCCAGATCATCGAACGTCATGGCCCCGTGCTTATCCACCAGTCGGGCGGGTGCTGTGACGGCTCCAGCCCGATGGTCTATCCGCGCGGCGAGTTCCGCCTCGGCGGGTCGGACGTGCTGCTGGGCACGATCGGCACCACACCGGTCTATATCGGCGCGGCGCAGTTCGCGGTGTGGAAACACACGCAGCTGATCCTCGACGTGGTGGAAGGGCGAGGCGGCATGTTCAGCCTCGATAATGGAACGGGCCGGCGCTTCCTCGTGCGAAGCCGGACCTATGGGGAGAGAGAAATCGCCATGTTGCACAAGGCCGACAGGTTTCGCGCCATGCAGGCATCGATCGACAGCGATGCGGACGCCTTCTGGCTGGACGAAGCGCACCGGCTCGACTGGAGCGTCTTCCCGACGAAGGCGGACGAGAGCAGCTTCGACAAGGGCGATTTCGGCATTCGCTGGTTCGCCGATGGCGAGCTGAACGTCTCGGTCAATTGCCTCGACCGCCACCTCGAGACGCGCGGCGACCAGCCCGCGATCGTGTTCGAAGGCGACGAGCCGGACGAAGGGCGAACGCTCACCTATCGTGAGCTGCACTGGCAAGTCTGCCGCTTCGCCAACGTCCTGAAAGCCAACGGGATCGGTAAGGGCGACCGGGTGATCCTTTACATGCCGATGGTGCCCGAAGCGGCGATTGCAATGCTCGCCTGCGCCCGGATCGGGGCGGTCCATTCGGTCGTCTTCGGCGGCTTCTCGCCCGACAGCCTGGCCGACCGGATCGCCGATTGCGACGCTACGCTGGTCGTCACCGCCGATGAAGGCACGCGCGGCGGCAAGCGCATTCCCCTCAAGGCCAATGTCGACAGCGCGCTGGAGCGCGCGAGCGGGGTCGACACGGTCATCGTCATGCAGCGGACGGGTGGCCAAGTATCGATGCGCAAGGGGCGCGACATCTTGTGGGAGGAGGCCTGCGCGGATGCCCCCGCCGATTGCCCGCCCGAAGCGATGAACGCGGAAGATCCGCTGTTCATCCTCTATACCTCCGGATCGACCGGCAAGCCCAAGGGCGTGCTGCACACCACCGGCGGGTATCTGCTTTGGTCGACGCTGACCTTCGATCTGCTGTTCGGCCCCGAGGAGGGGAAGGATGTCGCCGACGATCTGTTCTGGTGCACCGCCGATGTCGGCTGGATCACCGGGCACACCTATGTCGTCTACGGCCCGCTCTCCAACGGCGCGCGCACGGTCATGTTCGACGGGGTGCCCAACTATCCCGATCCGGGGCGCCTCTGGGAGACCAGCCAGCGCCTCGGCGTCACGATCTTCTACACCGCGCCGACCGCGATCCGCGCGCTGATGCGGCAGGGCGACCGATGGGTGACGCGCCACGACCTGTCCGCGATCCGCCTGCTGGGCACGGTGGGCGAGCCGATCAACCATGAGGCCTGGGAATGGTATCATGACATGGTCGGGCGCGGCGAATGCCCGATCGTCGACACCTGGTGGCAGACCGAAACGGGCGGCGCACTGATTGCTCCCGTCCCCGGCGCTACCGAGACTAAGCCCGGCAGCGCGACCCTGCCACTCCCCGGCGTCGACCCCGAACTGGTCGATGGCGAAGGGCATCTTCTCACCGGCGCAACGGAGGGCAATCTGGTTCTCACCCGCAGCTGGCCGGGCATGATGCGCACCATCTTCGGCGACCACGACCGGTTCTTCCAAACCTATTTCAGCACCTTCCCCGGCACCTATTTCACCGGCGACGGCGCGCGGCGCGACGAGGATGGCTATTACTGGATCACCGGCCGGGTCGACGACGTTATCAACGTGTCTGGGCACCGCATGGGCACTGCCGAAGTCGAAAATGCGCTGGACGAGCATGTGCTGGTGGCCGAGGCCGCCGTCGTAGGCATGCCACATGATATCAAGGGCCAAGGCATCCATGCGTTCGTGACGCTGAAAGCCGGCGAAGAAGGCAGCGATGCCTTGCGGCAGGAACTGCGTGACCTGGTGCGCAGCGAGATCGGACCATTCGCCACGCCCGACGTCATCCAATTCGCGCCCGACCTGCCCAAGACCCGGTCGGGCAAGATCATGCGCCGGGTTCTGCGCAAAATCGCCGAGGGGCAGCCTGACGAAATTGGTGACATCTCGACGCTGGCGGAGCCTGCGGTGGTCGAGGATCTGGTGGCCAAGCGCATGAGGCCGTGAACCTCGATTATTTGCTGTGGCCGCTAAGCCCGCTTTCTAGCTAAAACCAGACTGACCGCTGTCGGCCCCTTCGAGCCAGTCAGCTTTGCGCCCCCAAGTCAGTCATTCCGGCATCCACCTCCATTGCTGAAAAGCGGTCATTCATCCACGTGCTTGTGCAATCGACCTAGGCACCCTTAGGAATCGAGCATCACCTGCATCTTAGCCCATCGGTTCGACCGGGGAGGTCCCCAGCGCTCCTCTTCCTGCATGCCCGTGAGTCGGCTCGAGTTATTGATTTGTCGTTCAAGGAAGTTTTCCCCATGGGTAATAGGTGGGCGGAAGTAGACAGAAGTATCTCCGAAATCGTACCAATCTTGCATGGAGCAATCTGACTTCATTCGAAGAGTTACGGAATCCCCCAACCATTTCGCTTGGTTTTTAGGCGCAGGGGCGTCGCAAAGTGCGGGCCTTCCGACTGCTTGGGACATCATATGGGACTTGAAGCGGCGATATTACACGACCGAAGAGGACCAGATCGTTCCACCAAACGACATTCAGAATGCGGCGGTCCGCGAAAAAATCCAATCCTATATGGTATCTAAGGGCTTTCCTGAAGAAGGCTCGCCAGAGGAGTATACGACCTATTTCGAGCTTATTTTCGGAAATGATAAAGAGCGCCAGAGGCGATACGTCAGCGCGATCCTTGCCGATGACAAAGCGTCGCTCTCGCTCGGTCATCGTGTGCTGGCTGCGCTCATTTGCTCAAAAATCACCAAGGCCGTTTTCACCACCAACTTTGATAATATCGTGGAGCGCGCGGTCGCAGAGGTTGGCGGGCAAAGCCTTGCACCGTTTCACATAGAGGGCGCTTACGCTGCAAATGAAGCGATCAACTCCGAGCAGTACCCAGTCTATTGCAAGCTGCATGGAGATTTCCGCTATCAGAGTATCAAAAACTTGGCCGACGATTTGCGCGAGCAAAACGCAGAGCTAAGCAAAGGGTTCTTGAACGCCTGTAATCGATTTGGCTTGATCGTCGCCGGCTACAGCGGTCGCGACGATAGTGTCATGACGCTGCTTGAAGAGGTTCTTCAGACCGCGAACCCATTTCCCTACGGCCTGTATTGGACCAAGCTCAAGGGATCGGAGCCGCTTCCGATCGTCACAAACTTGATAGCCACGGCGCAGAGCCGAGGCGTGACTGCGCACCTCGTGGATATCGAAACATATGACTCAATGATGTCCCGTATTTGGCGGCAGATTCAAAACCCGAATCCTGAGTTGGATGCGAAAGTTCGCAAGGCCGCTAGGCAAGAAGTTGACATCCCCCTTCCATCGGCTGGCAAATCGAACCCAATAATTAGGTCGAATGGTCTCCCTATCACGCGTCTCCCGACGATGTGCCAGGCGCTCAATTTTAGGGCTGACAAGGACTGGCAAGACCTTCGCGATGCCGAGAGTAAGAGCGCTGACACTATCATTTGCGCCAAAGGCGAACGCACCTTGGCGTGGGGCAGCCGCAAGGCTCTTGAACAGGCATTTGGAAGTGATCTTACCAGTACAGAGGCCATCGATCTGTCAGGTCACCTCGCAGAGATTGAGAGTAATCTCTACCTCAAGGCTCTACTGGAAAAAGCGATCTGCATTTCACTTAAGCGAGATAAGCCGCTGGTCTTGAGGCCTTGGCGCGGTGGTTACACTTTGATCGCAACGGCGCAGGCGCAGTCGCATCAGGCCTTTGCATCGTTAAGGAGCGCCCTCCAATCCCCACTGACTGGTGATGTGCCAGGTCTTTTGACTTCGGCGACAGAAGAGCATCCGGAGCGCAAGCAGATATCTTGGGCAGAAGCGGTTCAAATCGATATTGAAATGCGCGATGGCAAAGCCTGGCTGCAGCTACAGCCAGATATTTGGATATGGCCTAGGTGGGGGCGTGATGAGGCAATAGATACCCTCGACAAACGCAAGGGCGGTCGCTTCAATCGCAAAGCTGATCTCATTTTGAGCGCATGGATCAAGGCTCTGCTGCCGACCAATGGAAAGGCAGCCGATTGCGAGATCAGTCCATTTGCATCGGGTGAGTCAGAAGAAAACCCCGTGTTCTTAGTCAATAGCCGCACCGCCTTCAGTCGAAGGAGCGGATGATGGCATCAGAGCACTCCCAGTTACCTGGATATTCGACCACACCTGAGCCGTCCTTGGTCTTTGCCGAAGGGCAACTGGAGAAGCACCCGCTGCGCGGCATATTGAGATTTGGTCCCTATTCTCATTCTCTCGGGGTGCCCGCACGTGTTCGTGTCGCGCTCTTGTGTCCAGAAGGTCAATCGGCAAAGCTTGAAGGAGTTTGTCGCGAGCTCACCCAAGCGGCTACCCCAAGAGAAGCAAAGAATTACTACCCTGGCTATCCTGGCTTCGAACAGGCCTTTCGCATTCCGCTTGAAGGCGGAGGAGCAAATCTCTCTTTCACATTGCCAAGCGACATGAATGCGCTGGCACAGCGTTTCGACAGAGCAGGCCTTGCCAAGCGATTGTTCGAAGTCATCGGCGGAATCGGAAGCCAACGATCCACCTTTGACGTGTTGCTCGTATACCTTCCCGATACTTGGGAGCGGTGTTTTGAAGCGCCTGGCTTCAATCTACACGATTACCTCAAGGCTTTTTGCGCCCCGTCGAACATTCCTATTCAGATCATACGAGAGGGAGCCTTGCGGCGAAGTTGTCGTGCGCAGGTCATGTGGGGCCTGAGCGTCGCGCTTTATGCGAAAGCGAATGGTATTCCCTGGAAGCTGTCTGGCCTTAACAAGGAAGAAGCATTCATTGGCATCAGCTATGCCATGAAACCAGTCGCAGGCGGCGCAGAATACACGACTTGCTGTAGTCAGGTTTTCGATCCTGATGGGACGGGCTTCCAATTTGTCGCTTATGATGCGCGAGAATTCACCAAAGATAGGCGGGACAACCCCTATTTATCGTATCACGAGATGTACAGCGTGATGTCCCGCAGTTTGGAGATATATCAGCGCGGCCATTTTGGGCGGTCGCCCAAAAAGGTTACTATCCATAAGAACACGCCATTCAGAGATGATGAAGCTCTTGGAGCGCTGGATGCCTTTAACGAGGCAACCGAGATCGAGCTGGTTCAAATCGTGCAAAGCACCGACTGGTCGTTTACAAAATACGGTATCAGAAAAGCGGAAGCAGAAGGCTATCCGGTTGATCGGGGAACCGTGCTGCCGATCTCGCACAACGAGGCCTTGTTGTGGACCCAAGGCAGCGTGCGAGGCGTTCACATGGAAAGCGACCGTTACAACGTCTACAAGGAAGGGGCGCTCAAGCCCGTTCCAACACCTCTTCTCGTTCGTCGTTTCAGTGGGGTAGGCGGATGGCACGACACTTGTTCAGGAATTCTCGGCCTGACAAAGATGGATTGGAACAACAACACGCTCTACAAGAAGCTGCCCGTCACACTTGAATACTCTCAACGGTTCGCTCGCATAATCCAGCAGAATCCCGCCCTGGTCGATGACCTGTTTGATTTCCGGAACTTCATGTAATTTGACGATTTTCGGAGCTTCCAGTCCCGATTGATGACGTGCTCTCCTGACCGCTACCATTCATATGTAGACCAGTTAATCTAACTTCAATCTTGGTGGAAGTCACTCGGATCGGCCAGCCATCTATCCAATATCGTTAGTGCAGAAAAATGCTTCCGGTGCCGATCATCGTCGCCACAAGGACAGTCATCTTCGTGAGAGATACGCCGCCAGGTTCCATCTTGATCAATCTGGTAATGCCAGCCGCGATTGACTCCGCATCCTGTCATTTTCGTACCAGGATGGTCGACCGAAAGCTCACTGACCTCGACAATATTCTCGCCTTTGGACTGGATAGCCAGCCCCTTTCCATAGCTTCTCGATGGGCCAGTCTCGGACGTCCTGATAAGGTTTCCAACTTCAAAGGCCGCGAATTTATCTTCTTCAATCGCCCTCGCGATCTGTGGGAACCTAACTTCAGGGGCTGCCACGTGCCCGAAAATCACGTCATCGGGAACGCTGCGCAGTGTGAATGGCGGCTTTTCACCGTCGCTGGCATCAAATAGCTCGGCTATCGTCTCGCCTCTGTAGAACGCATGCATATCGCTGTGAATCTTGTAGAAGCTATCGTGATATTCGGGCAGTTCCAGACTGCGCCGGAAAGCAGGCAAGTCGAATTTCGGTTTCTTTTCATCTGGAAGCTTTAGTTCCGTCCAAGGAAGGCTCAAGAGAGAAGCTAGGACTGGATCGCTTTCTTGAGCTGGAAACAGGTCAGACGTTTCTTCGAAGCCACCCTTCGCGGCGAAATCAGCAAGGATTTGGCGATTGGCAATGATCCGGCTGTGAAAGCACTCGATTGGCAGGTGTCCTCTAAGAGGGCCTGCAAGCCACGCAGCCTGCGCCTTGAATCTCGGTTTCGGAGCAGCGGCTTCCAGCTGAGAGAGATCATGTAGCGCATTGCCACTCTCTAACAGTTTGCGCTTATCGATCAGATAGAGGTGGTCTGTTCCTGGCTGAAATTCATATCGGGCCTTGGTTTTTCGAAGCCAGATAGGTAGCTCGAAGCAATCCTCACACATCTCGATTGCAACGTCAGAGACAAATGTGTGTGAGGCGAACCACGCTGAAACCGCCGGACTTGCACTAAGGTCAAGATAAAAGGAACGCCAACCGTAATGCTGCAAGACCGCTTGGGTTAGCTCCATTGAGTCGACAACTTCTCCCAAGGTCAATTTTAGCGCTCCACGCGCGTAGTAGCTCCATTTGATCATTTCGGGAGGAATGCATCCGTGGCGATCAAAGGATGAGGACATCGCAGGTGAATCCAAGCCACCAAAATGCTTGGTCTGGCCTCGAAAAAGCACATCATCCCCTACGTCGGCGACCAGGGCTTCCAGCTCAGCGAGTGACTTAGCAACCTCAACCTTCATTCATGAAAAATAGAATTCTCACGTTGCACTTACAATAGTTGCAACTTGAATGGTGGGCGGGGGATTGTCGCGCTAACCTTTCGCTTGAACATTCGGGGTCAACTCTTGCTCGCACGAAGGCTGTTGTGGTTGGAGTTACACGTACGCCAAACTGCCGACCTTGTGTTTGTCAGCCAGTTTTGCTTTTGCCTTGTTCGGAATGAAAGGGAGAACTGGGCCATGAGGGTACGTTTGGTGGCGACCATCCTATTGGGTGCGGGGTTCGCAATGACGGGGTGTTCGTCCGAAACGGAAGCTTACGAGATGCAGCCAGTCGAAACTGAGGATTCGACCAGAACAGCTGCGGACGCCAGCGACGCGGTCGCGGAACCCGAGGATGAATTTGGCTGGGAGAAGCTCAATGACCCCGAAGTTCAGGCCGCGATCGCTGCTCGCGTAGATGCGTTCGCCAGAAGGACAGGGTATCGCTATGGCTTTCTTGCCGTCGATCGACTGGCCGATGAGGACAGATTTGGCGCGGCCGGCATGGCAGCATGGGATCTTGGAACACCAGCAATCGTTGCCTCGATCGAGCAACGCGATGTCCAAATTGTAGGCGATGAAGCGCTCGCTTATATGGAAGACACGCGCAATCGCATCGCTGGCGAAACAGCAGACTATTTTAATCGAGGGGAGTTCGAGGCGGGCGTTAATCACGCACTCGAACAGATCGAGGCATCGTGGAGTTCAGAGGGCTGACCTACAACGCGTTTGCTTCTTGGTCCGTATAAGGCAGACTTCTAATCGAATAACATTCCTGCTTGCGGTTGTCCGGAACGCTTCGCGTGCAATGCGTGATGAAATCATTCCGGCGTTGGGCGAGACGCTGGCATTCGCTGTAACCGTATTGAGCAACGCAGCCGCCTGCTGCGCTGACATTGGTAGTCATCGCCTCCTCTATATTGTCGCCTTCCTGATAGCTTGGCATTTTCCATCGCTCGTCGATGATCCAGGCATAGCGATCAAGGACCGCCTCGGGAGCATTTTCGGCCGTCCAAGGATTGATCAGCATTGATTTCTTAAAAGGATTTTCGGCAAAAACACGAAGCGGTCGAGTTGGCGGCTCAGAGTCCAAACCGATCGTGCCGATGACACTTCCGTCAGGCGAGAGGACCTTCACGCTGTAAGCCTTACCGACCACAGTGCGCCGTTGGTCGTCGCGGACCTTTTCCCATCCGGCTTCGACGGGGGTGAACGCTACCTCCAGATCAACGGCGGAGTTACTAAGAGAGTTGCTCCGCCTTTCGGCATCTTCGACCGGCATGGGCAGAATGTCGAGTTCATCGGTGCCTTCCAGCGCGAGCGCAAAATCGAGACCTTCGGAGCCGCTGGCGTCTGCACTGAATGTCACCATCGTCCGATCATAAAGCCCGTCTATCGGAAATCCTTCGCGGTCGAAGTCGTAGCCTTCGAGTCCGCCACTGAGCGTGACCGTATAGACCTTGGCCGAGACGGCCTCGTCGACCAGTTTGGCGAACTCGTCGAAATTCTCCTCGAGAAATCGCCTGCGCGCGAATTCATCATCGAATCTCAATTTGAGCGGCTCCGTCATCATGCGATCGATCGATGCTGGTTCACCCGACATGCGATGATACAGGTAGGCTACATTCGTTGCGTCGATCTCAAGGGCGCCCGACCGTTTGGGACCATCGAGATAAAGATCGCTCCGACCATCGGAACTTCCGGCCTGAACTTTCGGGGCGTTGTCCTCACCTGCGGCCGTATCGCCAGGTTCAGTGCCGGCCTGACCGGAACAGCCCGTCAGCGCAAATGCCGCGACAAAAAATAAAGCGTATTGCTTCGCTTTCATAATATCCATGGAGTCCTCCCTCTCGGTGGATGAAGAAAAAAGGAAAGTTGCGCGAAGTCAACGCTGAATGACTATGGTAGGGAATTGGCGACTTACTCCTTCCAGTTTGGCGCAGGATGCTGACAGCTGACAACCGTAATCGACCGATCCATGTCTGCGCCGGCCAAGCGGGTGTGAAGAGTGCCGGTAAATGACACGAGCTGCCCGCAACCCGTTCGTTTTTGCAATCGATCGGCACTGGGGCTACGCAGTGCACTCATCGCAACATTGCGAATGGGGGAAAGCATATGAATTCTA